>JACCED011067147.1_pt1 | contig 26675 bp, 28 predicted proteins | sample 7455021 | NCBI WGS metagenome assembly JACCED01 (sample SAMN15323456, study PRJNA562643) | freshwater metagenome | isolation source: river surface water | place: USA:Blue River Watershed | collected 2017-08-19 | reverse complement strand
GGCGTTGTCGACCAGGCCAGTGTGTCGCGACTGGTTAAGTCTTGCACGATGAATTCAAACTCCTGCCGTCTGATCTCTTGTGCCCCGAGCGATGCCAAGTGTTCCGTCTTCTGCTGGCAGTCTATCATCAGGCCTCCCTGCGAAAGAAGCCATCCCGCGAGGGACGCAAGGGCAAGCTTAGAGCCATCGGGCGCACGGCTGAACATGGATTCGCCGAACACCATCTTGCCAATAGCCACACAGTAGAGTCCGCCAAGCAGCCGCTCTCCGCGATGAACGGTCACGCAGTGGGCCAGGCCCTGGGCGTGCAGATCACAATAGCACTGAATCATCGGGTCGCTGATCCAGGTTCCAGACTGTCCGGGCCGGGCCTCAGCGCAGGCCCGCATGACCCCTTCGAAATCCTGGTCGCAGCGAATCTCCAGTTCCGGATCGTTCAGGGCCCGCCGCAGGGTTTTGGAAAAAGATTTTGAGATTTTGAAGTCCGCAATCTTTAGAACCATGCGCGGATCAGGGGTCCACCAAAGCACAGGCTCCCCCTTCGAAAACCAGGGGAAGATGCCGCGCCGATAGGCTTCTTGTAATCGCCCGCTGCTAAGGTCGGCGCCCGCGGCGAGCAGGCCATTGGCGCCCTCGTCAGGCGTTAACGCAAGCTGCGTTGGGGGCAGCGGATCATCGGGGTTGATCCAGCTGAGTGTGCGATTCATGGGGAAGCTGGATCTCGCGAATATCACCGGTGTGTAAGGACATCAGGCCTTGGCGTCGATCATGAAAATAAAATCTCAAGGTCGCAACAATTGTACGAAAGGCAATTGATGACCATGGGATCTCATGCTCATGAAAGAGTCGCACCTCGAGGCTCTCGGGGCCTGCAGCAAAGTCAAGATCGCGCAGCGTTGCGAGGTAAAAAAGATGGACCTGATCGACATGGGGCACATCGAGCACGCTAAATAGTGGGCCCAACGCAACTCGGGCCCCGGCCTCCTCCATGGTCTCACGCATCGCGCCATGGGCAGTCGATTCGCCGACTTCCATAAAGCCTGCAGGCAGAGTCCACATGCCCAGCCGAGGCTCAATGGCACGGCGACAAAGCAGGACCTGCTCGCCCCAGATCGGGATCGTACCCAGCACCATTTTTGGATTGACATAGTGGATGGTGTCGCAGTGGCTACAGACTGCCCGCAAGCGACTATCGCCCTCGGGTATGCGATTTTCGGTGGGGTTGCCGCAGGCGGAGCAAAATTTCATATAGAATCATTATCTCTCTGACGCGGGGTGGAGCAGTCTGGCAGCTCGTCGGGCTCATAACCCGAAGGTCGGAGGTTCAAATCCTGCCCCCGCTACCACTTGCCTGGTCCTACCCGCCTCCTGTGCAGTTGCCCAACGGTTCAGTCCGATGTCCGATAATGGGGTCTACGGGGGTGGTGCATGAAACAGAGCGATAGCCGTAGAGCATTTCGACAGGGTCCAGCCGGCGTTTTGGCCTGCTTACTCGCAGGCTGCGCTGCGACGGTTCCGGTCTGGGTGCATCCCGATCGGCCCGGAGTCGGTGTCGAAGTGGATGCCGTATTTTGTGAAACAGCAGCGCGTGCTGAGGTCATCCGTCCGCAGGCGTCGCCGCCTTTGGTCAACCTGACGGGCTTAGCGAGTGTGATTCGCATGATGGACCAGGCTGCGATCGATCGCGAGTTTGAGGCCGAAGTTCAGCGTCACTTAGCGGAATGTCTGCGCAAAAAAGGGTGGCGACTGTCGGAGGCCCGGTGAGCCAGACCTATTCAAGCCTGACAGTGGGTTACAGTGATTCCGAAGACCGACTCTGGCTCCGACTGGTACGTGATGGCGGGGAGGCTAAATTCTGGATGACGCAACGCTTAGCGATAGCGCTGCTCGATCAATCCTATGGATTGATGATTGGTTCCGGCGATGCCGCGGATCTCGATCGCGAGCACCACGTCGCAGTTGAGGAGTTTGTGCGTCAACAGGGAGACCAAGCACCGCCTCGGGATCGAGAGTCGCAGATTGAGGTGAGGTCGGGACTCATTACCTCAATAAATGTCTCAGCCGCAAAAGAGGGGGTTGCTTGGACCTTTGTATCCACCCAAGGCAGTGCAATATTTCAGGGCTCCAGGACTGAGGCACACCGGCTTCTTGAGGTATTTTGGCGGCGGATTCAGGCTGCGGGCTGGCGGCAATCGCCACCCTGGAATGCGCTCTCGAGTCAGGCCTCAGTCACCAAGGGTATTTAACCGATGCCGATGAAGACGATGCCGGCTAACATCAGGCCGGCCGCCCCGAGTCGAGACAGCATCTTTCCCTCTTGAAGTAGTTTTGCCCCCGCGATCACGCCGAGCAGGATGCTGATTTCACGGGCTGGGGCGACCGTGCTTAAAGGCGCAAGCGTCATTGCCCAAAGCACCAGCATGTAGGCGAGAGGCGATAGCACCGCCACAATAAGCAGGTATTGAAGATCAGCGCTGACCCACCGCCGAATCGCAGCCCGATCCACCCAGAGGGCGGGCGCTGTCATCATGACCCGCATCACAATCGTGCCCCAATAAAACAACATCACGGGAACACCGATCGTGGTCACTGACTGTTGATCCCATACCGTATAGGTCGCAATCATCAGTCCACATAGCAGTGCAAAACCAATTCCGCGTAACTGTGCGGGACCAAACGCGGTGGCGCGTGATCCCGTGAGCCCAATCCAGATCGAGCCGGCAATGATCATGAAGGCCCCTGCGAGGCTTAAGGGGGAGGGCTCCTCGCCAAGAATGACAATCGCTGCGATCACTGAAAGCAGTGGCCCCGTCGCCCGGGCCAGTGGATAAGCCAGCGAGAGATCCGCGCTTTTGTAGGCCCGCAGCAGTAGCCAAAAATAAGCGACATGAACGATCGCGCTGCCGAGCATCGCGATGAGCCAGTCGGCATGAAATCCCTCGAGTTTGGGCAGCAATAGCCCAACTGGAATGGCCCAGACCAGAATCTCGAATATTCCAACAAGCGCAAAAAAGGCGAGCCCATCGCCCTTGGCCCGCTTTAAAGCGATATTCCAGCCGGCGTGACAGACCGCCGCTAGCAGCACTAAGCCAAGGGCCAGTGTCGGCAAATCAGCTCAGGCTCTCGGATAAGTGAACAAGGCTCTGGCCGCGCGCACGCGCTGCGGTCGCCTGGTTCCAGGCCGGCCGCCGCCAGCAGTTAAAGCCGTGATCAACATCAGAATGAACAATTACACGCACATTTTTTCGGCCACCGAGTGATTTGTGTACTGCCTGCACGGCCTGTTGCGGAATATAGGCATCTTGGTCAGCGAAATGAAACAGCACCGGGCAGCGAATCTTTTTCGCTCGGTCTAAGTGCTGATGAATACCGCCACCGTAGTAACACACCGCAGTATCGACACCAGCTTCGGCCGCTGCAATGAAACTTAACAATCCGCCCATACAAAAGCCAAGCGATCCCACTTTACCGGTGCATGCGGCCTGCTGCTTTAGGGCTGTGACCGTTGCTTGTAAGTCGATGGCAGTTTGTTCAATATTCAGCTTGCCCAAGAGGCCGAGACCACGCTCAAAGCCTTGAGGGTCGTAGCCCAGTTCAATCTTTCGGCCTTCCCGCCAGAAGATGTCGGGCGCGATGACACAGTAGCCATCTGCCGCATATTGATCTGCGACGGCTCGAATGTGTTCGTTCACACCAAAAATCTCTTGAAGGATTACAAGCCCTGGCCCGCGGCCCAACGGCGGCAGGCTCAGGTAGGCGTCGAATTGCTCGCCGCGGGTGTTTTTTACAGACATCCATGAGGCATTCATCGTGCTGGGCTCCTTTGGAGTGCGGGGGAAATCACCGTAAGATCAACAGTTTTCCGAGAAAAACTCTATCAAATATGGCGATGCGTCCGTTATCAGGGCTTTTACGATTTTGGAAGGCCAGCCTGCTGTTTGCGGTTGCCGTTCTCGCCGTGCTCTATTGGTGGCGTTCGGCCGCTGAGCCAGTGCAGACCACGCCCGTGGTGCAGGCATTCGCGTCGCAGACCCTGTCCGTGCTGAACGCCTCGGGCTACGTGGTAGCCCAGCGCAAGGCGGCGCTATCCTCAAAAGCCACGGGCCGCCTGGAGTGGTTGGGGGTGGCCGAGGGCTCGGTGGTCAAGGCCGGTGAGGTCATCGCCCGGCTCGAGCGACGTGATGTGTTGGCGCAGCTTGAGCAGGCGACTGCCCAAGTCGGTGTCGCGCAGGCCGAGCTTACGGATGCCGAACAAAACGCAAAGCGTAGCGAACAGCTTTTGGCGCAAAAATTTATTTCCTCCTCTGCTCACGATGCAGCCGTCTCGCGTTTGAATAAGGCCCGCGCTGCAATTGCTGCAGCCCAAGCAGCAGAGCGGGTAGCCCAGGCTAACCTTGCACAGACAGAAATCCGGGCGCCGTTTGATGCTGTTGTACTGACGAAAAATGCAAATGTGGGCGATAACATCACACCCTTTTCCTCGGCGATTGACTCAAAAGGTGCGGTGGTCACTGTGGCTGACATGTCGACGCTTGAAGTCGAAGCGGATGTCTCGGAGTCCAGCATCAGCCGCCTGCGGATTGGTCAGCCCGCCGAGATTGGAATGGATGCGATTCCAGGGGAGCGTTTTGCCGGGGAAATCGCCCGCATGGTCCCGACCATCGATCGCGCAAAAGCTACGCGCCTTGTAAAAATTAAATTTATGGCCCGTGATCCGCGGATCCTTCCGGATATGTCGGCCAAAGTGGTGTTTCTCGAGCGGCAGCTCTCCGATGCAGAGCGAAAGCCCATCATCGCGGTGAATCGGCAGGCTGTCGCCCAGATCGATGGCCGCCAATGGGTCTACCTTATTGAAGGTGATCGGGTAAAGCGAATTGAGATTGCGCTTTCTGTGGATACAGCCGCTGGAAAGTCCGCAGCGTCGGCTGCCGCCGCAGGGGCCGCTGAGCTCATTCCGGTGACCAATCTCAAGCCTGGCCAGCGGGTGGTGATTCGGCCTGGTGCCCTCAAAGACGGCCAGCGTATCAAGATCGTCGCGCAATGATTGAGCTGCGCCATGTCAGCAAAAGCTATCGGCGTGGTGACCAGCGCGTGCCCGTATTGCGCGATCTGAGTCTGGTGGTGCGTCAGGGTGAGTTTCTTGCTCTGATGGGCCCCTCGGGATCCGGCAAAAGCACCTTGCTCAACTTGATCGCGGGAATCGATCGGCCCGATTCGGGAGAAATTGTGATTGACGGCCGTGATATCTCAAAACTCTCAGAGTCGGATCTTGCGCGATGGCGTGCTGCGAACGTCGGATTTATTTTTCAGTTTTACAACCTGATTCCGGTGCTCACTGCATTTGAGAATGTGGCCCTGCCGTTACAACTGACTGACCTCTCCGAGTCAGAAAAAAAATCCCGTGTGAGTCGGGCGCTCGAGATGGTCGGCCTTTCAGACCGTACAGACCATACACCCAGCGAGCTCTCTGGCGGCCAACAGCAGCGGGTCGCAATCGCACGGGCCTTGATCACTGATCCGGCCTTGATCGTTGCTGATGAGCCCACCGGGGACCTTGATCGACAGTCGGCCCAGGATGTTTTGCAGATGCTGGGCCGCTTAAATCGCGATATGGGCAAGACTATCCTGATGGTGACCCATGACCCCAAAGCGGCAGAGCACGCGCGGGCAATTGTGCATTTGGAAAAAGGGCAGCTTGAGCGTGATGCTGAGCATTCGGCCTAAACCTGGTCTCACGATGCTGCACCGATGTTAATTTTCAACTTACTGTTGCGTAATGTCTGGCGTCATAAGGGCCGCGCGCTGCTGACGTTATTGGGACTGGTAGTGGCCATTTTGGCCTTTGGGCTACTCTCCACGGTGGTAGGCGCCTGGTACGCCGGAGCTGAGGGCTCATCGAATGCGCGACTAATTACCCGAAATTCGATCTCGCTGGTTTTTCCGCTGCCGCTATCGCACGCGGAACGTATTCGGCAGACCGATGGCGTTCAGCAAATCTCCTGGGCCAATTGGTTCGGCGGTATTTATAAAGAGCCGAAAAATTTTTTTCCGCAGTTTGCAATTCAGGCGGAGTCGTATCTCAATCTCTATCCGGAGTACATGATCCCCGAGGCCGATAAAGCGGCGTTTCTTAAGGATCGACGGGGCGCGGTGATCGGCCGAAAGATTGCGCAGACCCATGGCCTTCAGGTGGGTGACCTGATGACCTTAAAAGGCACGATCTATCCAGGCAATTGGGAGTTTCAGGTTCGCGGCATCTACGACGGTCGCGATCCATCAACCGATGCAGCGCAGATGTTTTTTCACTGGGAATATCTCAATGAAGAAGCCAAGCGCAGGGCGCTGCCACGGGCTGCAAACACTACGGGCGTATTCATCGCGCAGATCACTGAGCCGGCACGTGCCGCAGAGATTAGCCTCGCGATCGATGCACTTTTTAGGAATTCTGCATTTGAGACGCTGACCGAGACTGAGAAGGCCTTTCAGCTGGGCTTTGTCGCGATGACCGAGGCCATTGTGTTGGCTATTCAGGTGGTCTCTTATGTCGTGATTCTGATTATTCTGGCTGTGATGGCCAACACCATGGCGATGACTGCGCGAGAGCGGATCGGCGAATATGCCACCTTAAAGGCGCTTGGCTTTTCACCGCGATTTGTCGCCGGATTGGTCACAGGGGAGTCCTTACTCTTGGCAGTCATCGGTGGGCTTTTCGGCGCCGCACTGACGTTTCCTGCTGCCGCGGCATTCTCGGGTAGTGTGGGCACGTTGTTTCCGGTTTTTGAAGTTTCCCGAGATACCACTGCGGCGCAACTGGCACTGGCGGTGCTAGTGGGTTTAATCGCGGCAATCATCCCGGCCACCCGCTCCGCACGGATTCGTATCGTGGAGGGCCTGAGGGCAATCTAGTGAAAGCGATTCGACTTTTATCAATTCCGCTGCACTACAGCCTGCGTAATCTCTGGGTCCGTCGGGTGACCACACTGCTGACCGCAAGCGGTATGGCCTTAGTGGTGTTTGTATTCGCAACTGCATTGATGCTGGATGCCGGGCTGAAACGGACACTCGTTGCCACCGGTGAGCCCGACAATGTAGTGATCTCGCGTAAAGGCTCTACAACCGAAGTCCAGAGTGCAGTTGAGCGCTCTCAGGCCGCACTGGTCGGCACACTACCCGAGGTTGCGGTTATCGGTGAGCCACTGGTGTCTCGCGAAATCGTGATGCTGATTAGCCTGCCCAAGCAGGCTACCGGCAAGATGTCCAATGTATTGATTCGCGGTATGGAGCCGACGGGTATTACGCTGCGGCGTGGCGTGCGACTTACTGAGGGCCGAATGTTTCGGCCGGGCTCAAATGAAATTGTGGTGGGCCGTGCGGTGAAGGCCCAGTTCGCCGGCGTTGAGCTTGGCGAAATGCTGACCTTCGGCGGCCGGCAGTGGCAGGTGGTGGGCCTCATGGATGGTGGCCGCAGTGGCTTTGATTCGGAGATCTGGGGGGATGTGGACTCACTTATGCAGGCGTTTCGCCGCAACAGTTATTCCTCGGTGGTGATTCGATTAACGGACCCATCCAGTTTCGCTGGCCTATCGGAGCGTTTGGCGCAAGATCCACGTATTACATTGGCGGCCAAGCGTGAGGCAGAGTACTACGCGGAGCAGTCGGCGGGCTTGTCCCGCTTTATTCAGATTCTGGGCTTGACGCTGGCTGGTATTTTCTCAATCGGCGCGATTATTGGCGCGACTATCACCATGCAGGCTGCTGTCGCATCGCGGACTGCTGAGATCGGCACCCTGCGGGCACTCGGATTTCAGCGCTTGGCGATTCTGGCAGCGTTTCTTGCTGAATCGGTGGGCCTGGCGGCTATCGGCGGGGTCTTTGGCCTGCTGCTGGCGGCCGGTATGCAGTGGATTGAGTTTTCAACGACAAATTTCCAGAGTTTTTCTGAACTTGCATTCGGTTTTGAGCTCTCATGGGAAATTGCGTTGGGATCTATGATGTTTGCGATCTTTATGGGCGTGGCTGGCGGCATGGTGCCTGCTATTCGGGCCGCCCGAATTGGAATTGTTGAGGCCCTCAGGTGCGGCTAGCCTGGTTTCTTACATGGCGTGATATGCGGCAGGGTGGCGCGATGCTCTTGGGCATGGCGCTGGTGGTCTCTGTCACTGCTGTGAGCGCAGTGGGACTTCTGGCGGATCGGGTCCGTCAGGCGCTTGCGCAAGATGCACAGTCCACGCTCGCGGCCGATATGGTACTGGTCTCTGACCACCCAACACCTGCGCAATGGACGGATTCGGTCTCAGATCGCGGTTTTCGTTCGGTACGTGGCAGCCAGTTTCCCAGCATGGCCCAGACGGGGAAAGGCGATGCTGCTCGCGGTTTGCTTGCCGCAGTCAAAACAGTTACTGCCGGCTATCCACTTCGCGGCAATATCGAAGTGCAGACGGCCGAGGGCCGAAAGCGCAATCCCGAGCTGGGCTTAACCGAGGTCTGGATTGATCCGGCGCTGTCGTCATCGCTCAATGTAGATATCGGCGACACACTGCGTCTGGGCTTGGTTGAGTTTCGAATCAGTGGATTGCTGCTACAAGAGCCTGATCGCGGCATGAACTTCGTCAATCTCTCGCCACGCGTGATGATTCGTCATGAGCGGCTTGCAGATACACAGCTGGTGCAGCCCGGCAGTCGTATCAGCTATCGGCTCTGGGTGGCGGCCCAGACACCGGCCGGGATTGCCGAGGTCGAGGCCTTCGCTGATGCACTGGCTCCGACACTGGGCCGTGGCCAGCGTCTTGAGACACTTGAAAATGCGCGGCCTGAGCTTCGCAATGCCTTGGATCGAGCTTATGCCTTTTTGTCGCTCACGGGCATGCTCGCCAGTCTCACCGCTGCAGCAGCAGTCGCCCTCGCAAGCCAGCGCTTTGTGACGCGGCATTTGCAGACCTGCGCAGTACTGAAATCACTCGGGGCAACGCAGGCGAGACTGGCCCAGTGGTGGGCCCTGGAGCTGCTGCTCATCACCGTTGCCGCGGTCATCGTCGGTATGGGGTTGGGCTGGGCCGTGCAGGCCTGGCTTGCGCAGCTGGCATCGGCCTATCTTTCGCTGCCGCTATCGGCCACTTCATGGCGGCCATTTGCGCAGGCCTGCGGCGTAGCCGTTGCGATGGTACTGGGCTTTGCGGTGCCGCCTCTGGCGGAGTTAAAGAAAGTGCCTGCCGTGCGTGTGCTGCGTCAGGACATGCCGATCTATTCGGTTTCCGGCAAGATCTGGGTCGTATTGATGCTCGCGGCAGTCTGGCTGCTGCTTTGGCTGGGCACCGGCAACCTTACGTTGTCGCTGGTGACTGCTGTGGGCTTTGCAATTGCAGGCCTCGCATTTTCCCTTCTCTCCTGGCTTTTGTTTCGCGGCCTGCCGGCCTGGCAGCCAACGACATCGGCAGCAACACAGTCGCAGCCCGGGGTGCTGCGGTGGGCCTGGCAAAGCACACGTCGCAGTCTGCAGCGCCGTGGCGGCGCCTTGGCACTGCAGATTCAAGGCGTGGCAATGGCATTGACCGCATTATTTTTGCTCACCACCGTACAGGCCGATCTGGTGAAAGCCTGGCGGCTTTCCACGCCGCCAGATGCCCCCAATCGCTTCGTTTTAAACATCCAGACAGAGCAGCGTTTTGAGGTTGCGGATGCCATTCGAAAAGCAGGCCTAGGTAATCCCACCGTATCGCCGATGGTCCGGGGCCGGCTGATTGCCATTAATGGCCGATCTATTCAGCCGTCAGACTTCACAGATGACCGTGCCCAGCGATTGGTCGATCGGGAATTCAACCTCACTTATTCGAAAACAATTCCTGCCCATAACCGGCTCGTCGCGGGCACCCCTATGGATCCAGATCTCAAAGAGGTCTCAGTTGAATCCGGCATTGCGAAAACGCTGGGCCTTGCCCTGAACGACCGCATTATTTTTGAGGTTGCCGGCGAGCCGGTAGAGGTCACCGTGAAGAATCTGCGCGCATTGCGATGGGACTCGATGGAGGTGAATTTCTTCATGATCCTCACGCCCGCTGCCCTCAAAGAGGCGCCGCAAAGCTGGATCACGTCGCTGCACGTGCCCGAGGATGCATCGGGCAGGCCATCCGTGGATCTCACCCGTCAGCTGCTGACCCGTTTTCCTAGCCTCACTGTTTTTGATGTCAGTGCGCTGGTCCGTCAGCTGCAACGGATTCTCGATCAGGTGATCTCCGCAGTGCAAATGCTGTTCGGATTTGCGCTTGCCAGCGGTGTGCTGGTCTTGTGGGCAGCACTTCTGTCGACTCGGGATGCGCGGCTTCGCGAGGCGGCGGTTTTCCGCGCCCTGGGCGCGAGTCGTCGGCAATTGTCTGCGGCGCAGATGATGGAACTCGCTTTGGTGGGCGGTGTAGCAGGCTTTCTTGCAGCGGCTGCATCGCTGGCGATTGGCGCGCTGCTGGCCGAGCGGGTCTTTGCGTTAGCCCTTGAGCCCCGCTGGTCTGCGCTCGCTATCGGCGCTGCTGTCGGGGCTTCAATTTCGCTACTGGCCGGCTGGGTGGCGTTGCGCCCCGTTCTGAAAACACCTGCCTGGCAGACCCTGAAAGAGAGCACTTAATCTTTTTCACAATAAGAAAAGTCGTTTTCGTAATATAAAAAAGTCTTTGTGCAAAGCCACATCGTTGTCTTTCATTATTAAAAAAGTCATTCCGTATTAAGAAAATTTGCTATAAGTAATTGATTTTTATAGAGTTTTTTTCTGAAAATTTCTATCAGAATTTCTTTTGCGAAGCAGCAGGTTTTTCTACTATGGAGTGACTTTTTTAACCGGGAGAGTGTCGATGTCGTTGCGTGAAACCGAAGCAAAGAAACTTCAAAACGAGTGGTCTGAGAATCCCCGTTGGCGCGGCATTAAGCGCGGTTACAGCGCCGCCGATGTCGTCCGGCTCAGGGGTTCGATGCAGCCCGAGCACACGCTGGCCAAGCATGGTGCCGAAAAGCTCTGGAGTCTCGTCACCAACGAACCCTTCGTTAATTCCTTGGGTGCTCTAACGGGCAACCAGGCTCTGCAGCAGGCCAAGGCGGGTTTAAAGGCGGTCTATCTCTCGGGCTGGCAGGTTGCGGGAGACGCCAATCTCGCGGGCGAGATGTATCCCGATCAGTCGCTTTATCCGGCCAATTCAGTGCCGATGGTGGTCAAGCGCATTAACAACACATTTACGCGTGCTGACCAGATTCAGTGGATGGAGGGCACCAACCCCGGCGATGCCGGCTACGTCGATTATTTCTTGCCCATCGTTGCAGACGCCGAGGCTGGCTTTGGCGGTGTGCTCAACGCGTTTGAACTCATGAAGGCCATGATTGATGCGGGCGCTGCGGGTGTCCACTTCGAAGATCAGCTGGCTTCAGTGAAAAAGTGCGGCCACATGGGGGGCAAAGTGTTGGTGCCGTCACGTGAGGCGGTGGCCAAGCTGGTCGCCGCCCGTCTTGCGGCAGATGTGATGGGAGTGCCGACCGTGCTGCTGGCCCGCACCGATGCAGAGGCTGCGGATCTCATCACCTCGGATGTCGATGAAAACGACAAGGCCTTTTTGACTGGCGAGCGCACCGTCGAAGGATTTTTCCGCACCAAACCTGGCTTAGAGCAGGCCATCTCGCGCGGCCTGGCCTATGCTCCGTATGCCGACATGATCTGGTGCGAGACGGGCAAGCCCGATCTCGCATTTGCTCGGGCGTTTGCCGAGGCGATTCACAAACAGTTCCCCGGCAAGATGTTGGCCTACAACTGCTCGCCGAGTTTTAACTGGAAGAAAAATCTCGACGACGCCACCATCGCCAAGTTTCAGCGAGAGTTGGGTGCGATGGGCTACAAGTTCCAGTTCATCACGCTGGCAGGCTTCCATAGCCTGAATTACTCCATGTTTAACCTGGCGTATGGCTATGCCCGTAACAACATGTCAGCGTTTGTCGAGCTACAGGAAGCGGAGTTTGCCGCAGCCGAGCGTGGGTTTACTGCGGTCAAGCATCAGCGAGAGGTGGGCACAGGCTATTTCGATGCCGTCACCACAACGATTGAGCGCGAGGCTTCAACGGCTGCGTTGAAGGGCTCTACCGAAGATGAGCAGTTCTTCGAGGAAAAGGCCCAGCGTAAGGTCGCCTAATTATTTCGGGCTTGATGCGGCACTCAGTCCTGTGGGGCTGAGTGCCGTTTTTATTTCAGCAGGGCTATCGGCCTGCCGCACCTCACCACGTGCGCGATTGTCTTGCCCCAGATGCTGGACAAGACTGGGCATGAGTTGCTCCATGGCCTGCGCAAGGCCAAAGGGCGGATTCATCACGATCACGCCGCTTCCGGATAGCCCGAGGCCATCGCGAAGCGGCGCCCGCACTGTAAGCCGAAGATGCAGCAGTTGCTGAATCGGCAGGCCGGCAATCTGGCGCAGTAATCGCTCCACCTGGTAGCGGCCGACGCGGGGATACCACAGCAGATAGACCCCGTTTGCAAATCGGGCTAGCGCATCGCGCAGGCTCTGAATCACATGGCGATAGTCATCGCGCATCTCGTAAGGGGGATCCATCAGCACCATCCCGCGCCGAGACGCGGGCGGCAGCATTGCCTTCAGTTGTGTAAAACCGTCCTTGCGCTCGGCCTTTACTTGACGCGGGCCGCCACCGAGACTGCGCTGCAGGGGTCCGATATCGGATGGATGCATCTCAAATGCGCGCAGCCGATCTTCAGGCCTGAGCATCCGCTCGATTAAAAGCGGCGAGCCTGGATAGTGAGAGAGTTTTCCCTTGGGGTTAAAGGAGCGTACCAGCTCCAGGTATTTTCCAAATCCGTCCGGAAGCGATTGGGCTTTCCAGATCCTGCCAATACCGCTTGCCCACTCCGCTTTGTCTCTCACCAGGGGGCTGGTCAGGTTGTAGAGGCCTGCGCCCGCGTGGGTGTCGATCACCCAAAGCGGGACTTCTTTTTTCTGCATCAAGGACAGTGCGGTCACCAGGGTCAGATGCTTAAGCACATCAGCATGGTTGCCGGCATGAAAGGCATGGCGATAGGCGAACATGTCAGTAGTCTACGGGCTCTGGATCAAGGCTTCTCCAGAGATACCAAGCCGCCACAGATCGCCAAGGCATCCAGGCGGCTGCAAGGCGCTCTGCCTGACGCGTGCTGATGTCGCCGCCATTGCGGTAGTGCAGAGCGATCGCTTTCATTAAGCCCAGGTCTGCAAGTGGGAGTACATCAGGCCTCAGCAGCGCAAAAATTAAGACCATTTCTGCTGTCCAGCGGCCGACGCCACGCACTTCAGTAAGCGCCGCGATGACCGCCTCATCTGTCATGGCGTGCAGCGAAGACTCAAGGTCGGGCCGCTCCGCGAAATGACGGGCCAGGCCGATCAGATACTCACGTTTTCGGCCAGAAAGTCCGCAGTCATCCAAGTCACTTGCCGTCAGCGTGGCGAGCCGGCCGGGGCCCAAGGGATGCACCACTTTGAGGAATCGTGCCCAGACTGCCGCGGCGGCTTTCACCGAGATCTGTTGGCCCACGATTGCACGGGCTAGCGTCGTGAAGACGTCTCCGCGGGAGATCAGAAAACTGCCCTGATGTTGGGCAATGATTGCAGCCATGACAGGGTCAGCACGCGAGAGCGCCGTGCAGGCAGAGCGCCAAAAGATCGGGGCCTTTGCAGCCCGGGAATTGGGGGACATGGTTCCAATATAATCCGACTCTGATCATGCGACTTGCGCCAAAAGCCATTTGCTTTGATGCCTATGGCACCCTTTTTGATGTTTATTCCGTTGGCCAGCTGGCGGACTCTTATTTCCCGGGGCGGGGCATTGCGTTGGCCCAGATGTGGCGCGATAAGCAGGTCGAGTACACGCGTCTGCGATCCATGTCCGGCCAATACAAGCCGTTCTGGGAAATCACGCGTGATGCCTTGAAGTACTGTGGTGCTGCGTTGGGACTAGATCTCGGCGCAACACAGTCGGAGGCGCTGATGGGGCAATACGCCCGCCTATCGGCCTTTCCGGAAAACCTGCAGGCGCTACAGCGACTGCGGGCATCGGGCCTGCCTTTGGCCATTCTTACCAATGGCAACCCCGATATGATTGGCCAGGCGGTTGAAAGCGCCGGCATGTCGAAGATGTTTTCGGCTGTACTGTCTGCGGATCAGGTGCAGCGGTACAAGGTGGATCCCAGCGTGTATCGGCTTGCAACAGACTATTTTGGTTGCGCTGCCTCGGAGCTTTTGTTTGTCTCGTCCAATGGCTGGGATGTCTGTGGTGCCACCTGGTATGGATTTAAAACGTTTTGGGTGAATCGTTCAAAGGCGCCCGCTGAGGTGCTGGACGTTTCACCAACAGTAGTGGGGCAGTGCCTGACCGAAGTTGCAGATCTTGTCTGTGGTGAGTCGGCCCCAAGCGTCTGAGAACAACAATAAATTTTTTGATGGAGTTTCAGTGATGGCCGATCGTCTCCCTACCGGCGTTGAAATCAAAGCCGAGATCACCCCAGAATATGCTCAGGTCTTAAGTCACGGCGCCTTGGCCTTGGTCGCTCGGCTGCACCGCTCATTTGAGCATCGCCGTCAGGAGATGCTCGAGGCCCGTCGGCAAGTTGCCGAGCGCTTTGATCTGGGCCTGCGGCCCGATTTTCAGAAGTACACCGCATCCATTCGTGACACGGACTGGAAGATCGCCAAGCTCCCTCAGGATCTGCAATGCCGTCGGGTGGAGATTACTGGCCCGGTTGAGCGCAAGATGATCATCAATGCCTTGAACTCCGGCGCAGATTCCTTCATGGCAGATTTCGAGGACTCCAATACCCCCAACTGGCACAATCAAATTCAGGGCCAGATTAATTTGCGTGATGCGATTCGTCGCACCATTCGTCTTGAGCAAAACGGAAAGACTTACGAACTCAACGAAAAAACTGCTGTGCTGCTCGTGCGACCACGTGGCTGGCATCTAGACGAAAAACATGTTTTTGTGAATGGCCGGCGAGTATCGGGCGGTATTTTTGATCTCGCGATTTACCTCTACAACAACGCTCAGGAGCTGATTGCACGCGGTTCTGGCCCGTATTTTTATCTACCTAAAATCGAAAGCCACCAAGAGGCCCGGCTATGGAATGACATTCTCAGCATGTGTGAGGCTGAGCTGGGAATTCCTCGCGGCACGATTAAGGCCACGGTACTTATCGAGACCATTACCGCAGCCTTTGAAATGGACGAAATTCTCTTCGAGCTGCGCGAACACAGCGCAGGCTTAAATGCCGGCCGCTGGGATTACATCTTTTCTTGTATCAAGAAGTTCAAAATGGATCAGGATTTCTGCCTGGCGGACCGGGCGAAGGTCACGATGACGGCCCCGTTTATGCGGGCCTATGCGTTACTGCTACTCAAGACTTGCCACAAGCGCAACGCGCCTGCGATCGGCGGTATGAGTGCTCTGATTCCCATCAAAAATGATCCTGAGAAAAATGAGATCGCTATGCAGGGCATCATCAATGACAAGCGGCGCGATGCCACCGATGGCTATGACGGCGGCTGGGTGGCGCATCCGGGTTTGGTCGAGGCCGCGATGAAGGAGTTTGTAGCGGTACTCGGCGATAAGCCCAATCAAATTGAGAAGCAGCGGCCCGATGTGTATACGGCCGCTGCCGATTTGCTGAATTTTGCGCCGGAGACCCCCATCACAGAGGCGGGCCTGCGCATGAATATCAATGTGGGCATCCATTATCTTGGCTCATGGCTTGCTGGAAATGGTTGTGTGCCGATTCACAACCTGATGGAAGACGCAGCAACTGCGGAGATTTCCCGCTCCCAGGTCTGGCAGTGGATCCGCTCGCCGAAAGGCAAACTCGAAGATGGCAGAAAGATTACAGCCGAGTTGGTTCGCAGCCTGATTTCTGAGGAGTTAGCGAAGGTCAAGACCTCGGTGACAAGCTCGGGCGCCGCGGACACGTCGACCTATGAGCGGGCTGCGAAGATTTTCGAGCAGATGTCGACTTCGAAAGACTTTTCGGAGTTCTTAACGCTGCCGCTTTACGAAGAACTCGCTTAGCGATCGGCGGCTTCCGATAGCAGCCCGGCCCTGGTTTAGGGCCGGGTTTCTTTTTTTACCCAGGCCAGATAGGCATCAAGACCTGCAGAAATTGGCACCACTATCAGTTCAGGTGTGTCGTAGGGGTGATGTGTCTGTACGAAACCCTTGAGCGCCTCAGTGCGATCTTCGGTAGTTTTAATAATCATCAGTACTTCATCGGCCGACTGAATTTCGCCTTGCCACCAGTAGTGAGACTGGATGCCGGAAATCAGATTAACGCATGCAGCGAGTCGTTGCGATAGCAGTTCTTGTGTCAGGTGTTGCGCGGTCGCGGAGTCGGGGGCGCAACAAAGGGCAATAACAACGTTTTCCGTAGGCTGAGGCATATAATTTTCCCGTTCTCTTGCCAAGGAGCATACCCAATGAAATTCTTAATTTGCAAAAGCATCCTGACATTTTCGATTCTGCTTGCTGTGGGACCGGCGGCTTATGCCCACCACGGCTGGTCGGAATACGATTCGAATAAGGGTTTCAAGCTCACTGGTAAGGTTATGGAGAGCGGCTATGAGCATCCCCATGGCTACGTGCGACTTCAGGCCGATGGCAAGACATGGATTGCAGTGCTGGCGCCGCCGTTTCGCATGGAGAACCGCGGGTTGGCCAAGACCGCAATCGCGCCGGGTGCGACAGTCACTGTAGAGGGCTATCCTCATCGCAGTAAGGCCGATGAGATGCGCGCCGAACGTATTACGGCCGATGGTAAGACTGTAGAGCTCCGCTGACTATCTCTGGGCCTGGGGCGTGACTCAGTCTATGCAGGCTATTGAGGGCCTCTGGATCGCGCAGGCGATGCGGGAGTCGCTCTGGCTCTATCCCACAGTCGAGACGCTTCATCTCTGGGGTGTCGGCGCTTTATTTGGGGCGATTCTGCTGGTGGACCTGCGTTTGCTCGGCGTTGGGCGTAGCCTCGAGCTGCAGCCCCTACTGCGGTTTGCGGTACCCGTCACGATCTCTGGGTTCCTGTTGGCCGCTGCAACAGGTTTTCTGATGTTTATCGCGCACCCCTCGGAGTTCATTTCCTCAACACTCTTTGTACTGAAGATGACGCTTTTGTTGTTACTGGGCCTGAATGCGATCTCGGTACATTCGCGCATCACCCCCGGCCGGGGAACTTCGGGTCTGGCTTTTTCCGAACTGGGGCTCCCCATTCGGGTGCAAGTGATACTCTCGATTCTGGGATGGGCGACAGTGATTGGTCTAGGCCGATGGCTGGCGTATGTATGACAGGCTGCAGGTCAACTACATTTGCAATGTGTATCTGATGCCCATCAGCCAACTGCGTGGCGCTCCCGGCTCATAAAATCTTAAAAATGCCTGGTCCGCCACCACCGATCCCACATAACGTTTATCTAAAAGATTATCGACGCGCGCATAAAGGCTGAGCCTATGGCCACCGTTTTGAATATGGGTGGCAAGACGTGCGTTGAACAATTCGTAAGAAGAAGCTTTTTCCGAGTTAACGGAATTCGCCTGCATGTCTCCAGTCGCGACAAACTCTAGGCCGGCTTCGGAAAACTTGCCGCCTGGCTTCTGTGTCCATCCAGTCGAGCGCCAACTTGCATCCAGAAAGGCCCGGGTCTTCGGCACCCCGGGCATGGTGTTGCCCGCGGTTACCGTTGCAAGGGCGCTGTTTCTCACTGTTCGAAGACTCTCTCTGTAAGTCGCATCCATCACGGTCAGCGCCGCTCGAATGGCCCATTGCTTATCCAGAATCTTGAGTCCTGCTATTTCAACCCCATAACGCCTCGTATCCGCATTTTGCCAAGCCGAGGATGAGGTAGAGAGAAAATAGGGCACGATGTCATCGCGGGTTTCGGCATGAAAGACTGATGCGTCAAGCCGTGTAAGCGGATTCGGCCGCCACTTCAGGCCAATTTCTGACTGTTGACTCCGCGCAGCAGCAATCCCTGAGTAGAACCGGTTTCCTGGCGTGTTTATACCGTTCGGTGTGTAGAGTACCTCGTTGAGTGTTGGCGTCTCGAATCCCCGGCCATATTGTGCAAAAACATTCAGCGCGGGGGAGACATGGCGGGTGATACCCACGACCGGAGAGACACCTTTGTAGTCGCGTTTGCCCGAACCGTCACCATCAGCATCAGTAAAAAATTGATCGCGAACTTCGAGTCGAATGCTACTGAGGCGAACACCAGCCAGACCCGTCGTACGCTCGCTGATCAGCCACTGCGACTGAAAATAGGCATCTGTATTTCGAGCGAGATTCTTCTCTTGACGGCCGAGCTGTCCAGCAGCAACGCCCGCCTGGTTCTGTCGGGCCGTACGGTTATCGGTGACTGCATCAGCGTCTAGGCCGAATGTTGAAATCACCGGTATCCCGGCGAGTTCACCTCTTTGGGAGAGGCTCAGCCCCACGCCGTAAAAGGCGCGGTCAATCATGCTGAAACCTGTCGTTGACGTACTCACAGCAAGAGGATTGTCCAGGCTTCTCGACCCCCAATAGGCCCGATAACCAAACGTTTGATCTCCTTCGAGTTTAGTCTGGTTGGTGATACCGAGCGATCCTTGTTGAAATATCTTTCCGTATCGATTTGCGACATTGGCTGCTACGGCCTGAAAGGGGTTAGCCAGAAATTCCCCGCGGGTGAGAGACCCGGGTTCTTCGGATTCGTTATGCAGAATATTCGCCACCACGGTGGTTTTGCTGCGATCACCCGTAATGTCGAGTTTTCCATTGAACTGCTGCCTACTTGCCCTGCTGTAAGTACGGAATCCGTCACTCTCCAGTGCGGAGATGTCGGCGACCAAACCATAGCGGCCTTTGCGCTCTGCGTATTGCATGCTTGATCGATAGAGACCGTCACTGCCCATATAACCTGCCGCCGAAAACTCCGGGCGGTCACCCGCACTCTTGGTAAAGACCTGCAGTACACCACCAGCCGCATTGCCATACAGCAGTGAAATGGGGCCTTTGAGTACCTCGATTCGTTCGGCAGAAGTCAGCGCAAACTGCGAAGATTGACCCTGGCCATCTGGTAGTGTCTGCGGAATGCCATCAATTAGCAGACGCACCCCGCGTACGCCAAAAGGGGCGCGTGAGCCGAAGCCGCGGATCGAAATCTGCAGATCTTGCGAAAAATTATTTCGGTTAGCGACATGGATTCCAGGCACCTCAGCCAAGGCTTCGCTAATGTTGACCTGGGGCCCTCGGGCCTCAATCACCTCGCGGTCCACAGCCTGAATCGAGCCAGGCGCATCAAAACTTCTCTGCTCTGTTCGGCTGGCGGAGACCACTACGTCGTCTAGCGACTGCGCGAGAGCGTTATCAGCTGAACAGACCAGCAGGGCTGCTGAGATTGCAGCGGCAACTGGGGCGGTTTGGGTGGGTAACAAGGTGCGTCTCATTGCTTGACTTGGATCTCTATCGAGGCATACCAGGCGGCTAAGTCCTGGATATCCCGATCTGTGAGCGGTTTGGCAATCACCGACATGATGGCGTTTTGTCGCTTACCACTTCGATACGCTTGTAATTGCTCATTGAGATAGACCGCCGGCTGACCCGCAAGATGCGGGGTGGCGGGCTGACTGGAAATGCCGGCTGTGCCATGACACACGACACAGGACTGGGCCTTCATTTTTCCGGCCTGTGAATCACCCGATGCCAACGCTGCTGTATTGGCAAGGAGCGTCAGTAGGGCGATAGAGATAAAACTCTTCATAGATCAACTCTTTTCAGGTCGCTACAACAGAAGGGGGGCAGCAATGCCCCCCTTTTCTTCAGTCACGACGCAAGACGCTTATTTTTTATCTTCGCCGACATAGCTAATACGATAGATCGCGCCCGCGAAGTCATCTGAAACAAGCATCGAGCCATCTTTCATTACTGCAACATCGACGGGGCGGCCGCGATAAAGACCGGTTTCCGGATCAAGGAACCCGGATGCAAAGACCTCCATCTTGCCGGCGCTTCCATCAGCATTCAGGGGCACGAATTGCACCTCTGCACCGCTGGGTTTGGTCCGGTTCCATGAGCCGTGTGCCGCTACGAACATTCCACCACGGTACTTTGCGGGAAAACGATTGCCCGTGTAGAAGGCCATCCCGAGCTGCGCCTGATGGGCGGGAAACTCGACTTGCGGCGCAATGGCGCCAGCCGGCTCCTTCATATCTTTCAGATCGGGAGCAGCCGGTGAGCCGGCAACTTTAAATCGGCCATTCCAGTAAGGAAATCCAAAGTGCTCTCCCGCCTTGGTGGAGCGATTTAATTCCCCAGGGGGGATATCATCACCTAGGCCGTCGACCTGATTGTCGGTCCACCAGAGATGACCGTTTCGGGGATTGAAGTCCATGCCGACTGAGTTGCGGGCACCACGGGCGAATACTTCACGCTTGCTGCCATCAAAGGCATTCATTCGGATGATTCCGCCGATCCCGATGCGATTATAGAGATCAATTTTCCCGGCTGGCTGAACGTTATAGGGCTGGCCTAGCGTGACATAGAGTAGCCCGTCAGGCCCGATACGGCAGGTTCGCGCACCGTGGTTGAAGGATTCCTCCTCAACGGGGATCAGCCCGCCCTGAGGCACAACTTCGATTACTGCGACATCGGGGCCCTCGTAGAAAAATTCAGCCGCTGGGAAGTTCAGGACACGGTTGTGTTCAACAACAATGAGAAAGCCATCGCGTGTCCAGCACACGGCATTAGGATTGGTGAATTTTAATGACGGGGCAAATGATTTGACTTCGTCGGCCACGCCGTCACTGTTGCGATCTGTGACGGCCCATACCGTTGTTTTACGGGTTCCGACAAACAGCATATTGGTTGAGGGCGCGACGGCCATGTGGCGCGCATCAGGCACGATCGCAAACAAATCGATCTTAAAGCCCGGGGGCAGTTTCACCTTTTTCAAATTCTCACGAATCGCGGCCGCGTTTTTGCCTTCTTGGGGTACGGTCGGAATATTCAAGTCTGTGGTCGCAACCTTGAACTGCTTTAAGGTGCTGAGATTGTCCGGCCGAGCCTGGGCGAACGCCGTCGCGGCGATGCCGGCCATAATGACTCCGGCGGCAATTTTGGTTAACTTCATTTTCTCTCCTTTAGGTTTTAATTTTTGGGGCTTCCAACAGCGTACCTGATTAGATGGCTCGGGCTGGTCCAAGATCTATATGCGATGCAACAATCGAGGCCGCCTCGACATTAAAATCAGGGAAAATCCTCATGCGATGCATTGCGGTATAAAGGCCCTATGCCATGCTCCCTTCGCCCCCCGCCTGACCAATGAAATCTCTACGCATCCTGATCCCCATTGTTTTGCTGAGCGCCCTTGCGGCCGCGGTTTTGTGGCGGCTGCCGGATGAGGAAAAACCCAAGTGGGTGATGGCTAAAGTCGACCAGGGTGCCATCGTGCAGCGTGTAGCAGCCAACGGCACCTTAAATCCGGTGGAACTTGTCAATGTGGGCACCCAGATCTCTGGCACGGTGCTGAAGCTGCACGTGGACTTTAATCAGCCGGTGAAGGCCGGCCAGCTGCTTGCCGAATTGGATCCCGCTATTTTAGAGGCGCAGATTCGCCAGTCCGAGGCCAACCTTGCATCAGCGCGCGCGGTCCTTAATAACGCTGAGCTTGCGTTAAAGCGCAACGAAAATCTTAAGTCGAGGGGCTTTGTTTCAGACGGTGCCTTAGATGGCCTCAGAAAAGATGTGGAGACGGCACGGGCCCAGGTCGCACAAATCGAGGCCCAAATCTCTCGGGATCGTACGAATCTCGGCTACAGCAAAGTCCGCTCCCCCATTGATGGCATCGTGGTGAATCGGGGTATTGATGTCGGTCAGACGGTGGCTGCAAGCTTTCAGACGCCAACACTTTTTCAAATCGCTCGTGATCTGCGGCGTATGCAGATTGATACCTCGGTCTCCGAAGCGGATGTGGGGCCGATCCAGTCCGGCCAGCCCGTACGCTTTACGGTGGATGCTTTCCGTGAGCAGGACTTCACTGCAAAAGTGCGGATGGTGCGTTTGAATCCCACGACTCAGCAAAACGTCGTGACATATAACGTAGTGATCAATGTCGACAATAAAGATGGCATCTTATTGCCGGGAATGACCGCTCAGGTATCGATTGTGACCAATCGAAAAGAGCGCGTGCTGCGTGTTCCTTCAGCCGCTTTACGTTTTCGGCCTCCAGAGACAGACGCAGCCGCTGCTGCCGCTGCAGCGCCCCCGGAAAAGGGACGTCGCGCCTCGGCTCAGGTGCCCCGTGTCCACGTGATCGGCGAGTCAGGCGCGCTAACGCCGAAAGAGATCAAAGTTGGTATCACCGATGGTCGTTTTACAGAGGTACTTGAGGGCCTTGCGGAAGGCGATGAGGTAGTAGTCCGTGCAGTAGCGGCACCGACCAATAATCAAACGAGCGGATTTCGATTCCGGATGTTTTAGTCATGCCGCAATCCCTGATTCGGCTCATCGACATTCATAAGCAGTATGAAACTGCTGGTGCCCCGCCGGTGCCAGTGCTGCATGGCGTAACGCTCGAAATCGCATCGGGTGAGTTCGTCTGCCTGATGGGCCAGTCGGGCTCAGGAAAATCCACGCTTATGAACATTCTGGGCTGCCTGGACTCGCCGACCCACGGTGAGTACGTGTTGGCGGGCCAGCAGGTCAGCGGCTTGACGTCGGATGCGCTGGCGGCCATTCGTAATCGGCAGCTTGGCTTTGTGTTTCAAGGCTTTAACTTGCTGAAACGCATGTCGGCGATTGATAACGTTGCGTTGCCGATGATCTATGCGGGAGAAGGCCGCGCGCAGGCTCTGCAGCGGGCCCAAGAAAAACTGAGGCTGACCGGATTAGCGGATCTGGCGCAGCGGCTGCCCAATCAGCTCTCGGGCGGGCAGCAGCAGCGGGTAGCCATCGCCCGGGCCTTGGTGATGAATCCTTCGGTCTTGCTTGCTGATGAGCCTACTGGAAATTTGGATACCGCGACCTCTGAAGAAATTATGGACCTCATTCAGCGCCTGAATCGTGAGCAGTCGATTACCGTAGTGCTGGTCACCCATGAGCCTGATATTGCGCGGTTTGGTCAACGGCTAATTCGACTAAAAGATGGCCGCGTTATTTTTGATGGCCCGATCGCGCAAGGGATTGGGGAGCGGGTTTCGGCATGAACGCGCCTCAGGTCGTCCAAGAGGCCCTGCGGGCGCTTTCCACCAATCGGCTGCGAACTTCACTCACGATGCTTGGGGTCATTATCGGTGTATCGGCCGTCGTGATCATGATGGGAGTGGGCCGGGGCGCACAGGCGCTCGTCAATCAAAGCATTAGTAGTATGGGCAGTAATCTGCTAGTGGTGTTTCCGGGCTCACAGACGTCGGGAGGCGTGCGTTTCGGTGCCGGCGCAGCTCAGACTTTGACCTTATCGGATGCAGCTGCCGCCCGATCGGTATCTGGCGTGATTCGGGTGGCGCCCATCGTGATGCGCTCTTTTCAGCTGGGATATGGCAATACCAATTGGAGCGCGATGGTGACGGGCGTGACCGCGGAGTATTTCCCGACGCGCTCCTGGGAGCCCGAGGAGGGCGATCTATTCTCAGAGGCGGACTTACGCTCGAATGCACGCATCGCCGTGATTGGCCAGACCACTGCAAAACAGCTGTTCGGTGATGAAGATCCAATCGGCAAAACGATGCGTATTCGTAACCTGCCGTTTACAGTCATCGGTATCTTGGCGCGCAAGGGCCAGAGTCTGGATGGCCGCGATCAGGATGATGCCGTCTTTATTCCGCTGACCACTGCGCGGCAGCAGCTGATTCGCAGTACGTTTCCCGGCAGTATTAATTTGTTATTTGTGCAGGTGGCGTCTGCTGAGCAGATGGCAGCCGCCGAGGCGGAGCTGACAGACTTATTGCGTGCCCGCCATCGGATAGCGCCAGGGCAGGAGAATGACTTCACGGTCCGCAACCTGACCGCGATTGCTCAGACCGCTGCCATCGCGGCGGGCGCGATGGCCATCTTATTAGGCTCCATAGCGGGAGTATCGCTACTGGTTGGGGGCATCGGCATCATGAATATCATGCTGGTGAGTGTGACCGAGCGCACCCGTGAAATCGGTATTCGGATGGCCATCGGGGCCCGTCAGCGCGATATTCTTCGGCAGTTTCTGATCGAGGCCATTACGATTTGTCTCGCGGGTGGTGCGGTCGGCGTATTTCTGGGCATCTCCGGCGCCTGGCTCATCGCATCGTTCAGTGGTCTGCTGGTGGAGATCTCAGTCTCCTCGATTGCACTTGCGTTCGGCTTTTCTGCAGCAATTGGTATTTTTTTTGGCTGGTATCCGGCCGCAAAGGCGTCACGGCTGCGTCCCGTGGAAGCACTCCGAATCGAATAACGGTTCTCCAACCGAGAAGTGGCGTCGCCGGCAGCCGCGCTGTCAACATTCGGTGTATGAAAACACCCCTACATCTGCGGTTTCGCGGCTTTGAGCCCTCGGAGAGTTTGACGCAAATTGCCGTCGAGCAGGCACGACGATTGGAGGCCTTTGCAGGAGAGTTCATGGCCTGTCGTGTGAGTATCGAGCAGTTGCAAAAACATCAGCACCAGGGCAGGCCATATGGCGTTTCGATCGACATTACGCTGCCGGGCTATGAGCTCGCTGTTAATCGACAACAGCACGAGGATGTTTATATCGCGATGCGTGATGCCTTTGCCGCGATGCATCGCCAGCTCGAGACGGTTGTGGAAAAGCGTCGCGGACAGATCAAGTTCCGCCAGCAGGCTAGCCCTGCTGCGGAATCGAATCCCCAGGCGCACTGATTTCCACGCCTACCGTGTCGTGTCAGCTAAGAGATGGCGCACGCTTAGCACTCATTCATATTTACTTTTTGGGAGCCTGACCAATGACGAGCCTTGCCCGAATTCGCAATGATTTGATGAAACAGTTTTTTGATGACTGGATGTCGCCCAGTTTTGTCGTGCGCCCCCTGCATGGCCGTTCCCTGCCTGACGATTTTGCGGTGGACATTCGGGAAAATGATCACCATTTCACGATTCAGGCGGAGATGCCCGGCCTGCGTAAAGAGGATATTCAGGTCGATATTGATGGAGCGCGAATCACGATAGGGGCCGAGGTGAAGCAAATGGATCAGAAGGTTGAAAACGAGCGGGCAGTCTGTAGCGAGCGTTTCTACGGTGCCGTCTCTCGCAGCTTTCAGCTGCCTTCCGAGGTCGATAGCACAGGCTGCAATGCCACTTATCAAGATGGTATTTTGAAGCTCACGCTGCCGAAGCGTTCGATCAGCGCCGGCAAGCGGATTGCGATTCACTGAGGACCCGCTATGTTTAAGCACTATCTTATTCCTGTGGATGACTACACGGTGGAGCACGCCGACTTTCCGCGACTTTCCGCGATGGCGCAGCGAGATTCAGCGAAAATCACGCTCGCACATGTTTCGGACCCGCTGCCCGCGGTATTCTATTTACAGAATGGCTTCGGTGGGGATTACATTACTGTGCCCGATCATCGTCGTGCTTGCGAGAGCTATGCGACTAAGATGTTTCGCTCTGTCGCCGAAAAGTTTTCGCCCTCAATCAAAGTTGAGCATGTTCATGTCTTTAATAGCGATATCACAGCAGGTATTCTTGAGGCCGCAGAGAAGTCTGGCGCCGATGTCATCCTGATGAACTCGCACAAGCGCTCAGGATTTAAAGCGTTGCTAATGGGCAGCGAGACCCGAGAGGTCATGGCGGACTCCCGGCTTCCTGTTCTAGTTTTGTAGGGCTATCGACGCTCGCCTACAATACTGCCTGGAGCCCCTCTGGGCAGCATTGTTGCAATCAATCACGAGCGTTGTATATGAAAAAACTGATCTCTTCGGGTTCGCCCTTTGAAAAAACGATGGGCTATTCGCGGGCCGTGGTGCAAGGCCCGTTTTGTTTTGTTTCAGGCACTACCGGATATGACTACAGCAAGATGCAGATGCCGGAAGATGTCGCCACGCAGGCCGCAAACGCTTTGCGGACCATTGAGGGTGCGCTCTCTCAGGCGGGCTTTGCCATGAGTGATGTGGTTCGGGCGACATACTATCTCGCGGACGCGGCTGACGCGGATGCAGTCATCCCGGTGTTGGGCCAGACGTTCGGCGAGATTCGTCCTGCTGCCTCATTAGTGATTGCCCAGCTAATGAAGCCTGAGATGAGGGTCGAAATTGAGGTCACGGCCTGCAAGTGGCCCGTCTAGCGGTCTAACCATAAGACCGTCAGGGCGCGAGGTCAAATAGCAGGATTTCTGCTTGGTCTCCGCCCCCCAACACAACCTCGCTTTCGGAATCAATCATCAGACCATCGCCACCATTGAGCGCCAAACTATTCACATTTATTTGTCCTCGAATCAGGTGGACATAGGCCTTGCGTCTTGGATCCAACGCCAAGCGGGCGGTCTGAGCGTCGTCAAACTGCCCAATGAAGAGCCGAGCATCGGCGTTGATCAATAGCCCGCCTTGGTCGCGATCAGGTGAGGCAATCAGTTTCAATTGGCCAGCCTTTTTCTCTGGCTTTAGCGTGATCTGTTCGTAGCTCGGGGTAATACCGCGCTGACTCGGCTCGATCCAGATCTGAAGGAAATGGG
>JACCED010278653.1_pt1 | contig 26675 bp, 26 predicted proteins | sample 7455021 | NCBI WGS metagenome assembly JACCED01 (sample SAMN15323456, study PRJNA562643) | freshwater metagenome | isolation source: river surface water | place: USA:Blue River Watershed | collected 2017-08-19 | reverse complement strand
GCAGGATACACAGGAGGTTGACTTACTTCTGGGTTTGCAGTATATACTCCAGGTCCAGGATTTTGAATACTGTTTAGTGTAAATGTAAAAGTATAACCTGGAATACCATGATCTGATGTTAGAAACTCAAATACTAGACCGTTAATATACCCTGGGTTTGAAGGCCAGGGTTGATTGTCAATCATTGTTTGTACTGTACCATCCTGCCCAACTTGGAACTGAACAGTGTATTCCCAAGCGTCACCTTCTAATACCAGTGTGCCTTCTCCGATATAATGTGCTGGATCGAGAACTGCTGTAAATGTTAGTGGCAGTAGCAATGGTGTGTTTATACTACCACTGTCATCCAACGTTACATACAAATTGCCAGTAGGGCTATTTCTTAGATCATAAGCATGTCCTATGAATGCTGTGCTTTGCCAAGTGTCGTCACTAAAAGTAATTCTATCGGGAACAGTTAGATTGCCGCTTGCGTCAAATATCCATTCATGATCGGTTAAATTACTTGCGGCATTACTACGAATAGTAACAGAGCCTTGCGATCCTACTTTCAAATTAACATCGGTGGTTTCTAAGTAGTTGCTGTAAGGTAGAGTTAATATACCTGTTGTAGCAAGACTAACTGTTTTGTTGCCATTGACTAGTTCATTAGTACTGTTAATACCAGCACCGTCTACAGGACTAGCATCAACCCAGTTGCTACCATAGGATACATACATTCTACCACTTTCTGGATCCCACCATAGGTTACCTTCGCTAGGTGCTTCAGGTGGAATAGCATCAACTACTACACTTGCTGCTACTTGATTGTATAGCTCGGTAAAGTTTGCATTTACTTTAGTAAACGCTGTACGAATCGGATCGCCGTTACCTTTGTCAGCAGTCCCGGTATTAATTATTTGTTGTGTCATTCATCGCTCCAATTATATTTACACTCTTCCGACTGCTACTTCAATTACGCCTGCTTCAGTATAGTCTTTGTCTTCTAATGCCTTACCAATGATAGTACCAACCTTAGGATCCATTGCCTTAGCAGCGTGTCCAACTACGCCTGCAGTGGTCAGCATGTCACCTTTCTTGACCTTGCCAACTACTTTACATGGCACACGACCTTGTAGGGCTAGACAAACTCTAGTACCTTCTAGTTCGCCATTCATCTTAAATCCTGGATCAGTTGATACAACGCCTGCTAGTCTAGTGTCACCAAAGATGTTTGTAGTTGTAGTTTCAGCAGTGCCACCAAATATCAACACAGTACCTGGTTCATACTCTTTATCAGAACTATAATATTCTGCCAAGTCAGCAAATGTTGCCTGCATAGTTGAATTTGGTCCTAGACTAAATTGTCCAGTTAGTGTAACTGGAGTATTAGTAGAAGAACTTCCTGTAGCACTAATAACATCGACGCCGCCTGGAGTACTTAATGTAATAGTTGTACTTGCAATACTTAGAACATTATTGCCGTTAATCTGTAGACCTTTTACGTTAATAGTTCCAGTTCCACTAGTCTTAACTAGACTGTCATTGCCACCGTTAGTTGTAATGCCTACTACAGCAAATGTATCAACACCTGTTCTTGTCAATGCACCGTTAGTTGCAAATAATGTTTCTAAAGTTTTTGCACCAACTGTGCTTGCACTAATTGCACTTGGGCTTGCACTAGTACCGCTAAAGTTAGCTAAAATTGTTGCGTCACTAATTGATGCAATTTCGCCTAATGCAACACCACCTGCTTTAATTCCAACCCACCCGCTGGTAACATCAAAGTTTGCACTGTCAAAACTTGCAATACCTTTAGTAGCAGCACCAGATGTGCTAGCGGCTGTCGAATCGTTCAATGCTAACTTACTTTGTGCAATAGCAGCAGTATTACTTACGTCAGCATTGACTATTGTTAAAGGTGCAATTTGTAAATCAATTTGTGCCTGACTTAGACTAATAACAGTTGAACTAGCAGCGTGGGTAGCGGCTGTTGTTGTAAACTGTGCTCTAACAATACCGTCAAATTGATTTGATGGTGCAGTAATTCCAGTGTAGGCAAATATTTCTCCATTAATTTGAATATATCCGCTAGCCGGGAATCCAGTAATATCGTCAACAACAATACCACCTGTTACATAGATATTTCCAGCACCTGCAATACCCGAGTCAATAGTTGGAGGAGTTGTAATGCCGCCTACTAGACTTGCAGTTGTTGCGGCAGTATAACTGGCTACAATGTCTCCTGTTACTTCTGCACTAACAGCACTATTGTTACCGCCAGTAAAGGCCAATAAGTGTGCAGCCGCTGGTGTAAGAACTACGGTATCAGATTGTTCAGCTAGTTCGTTGTATAGGCCAACCCTAGTATCAACATACAACTTAGTTGCCGCATCGTCGTCAACTGCCGGTGCCCCTACGTTCTGAATCTTATAACCACCTAGGTTCATGTTAGCCTTCATAGCTAACGCACCGTTCAATGGCATGTAACCAGAACCAATTAGGTTAGGCACTGGTAGTGTATTACCACTATGGTCAAGACCTAAACGCTTGTCAATATATCCACGGATAGCTGACTGTACTGGAACAGTGTCAGCAGCATTGTTGGTCATTGTTGCATCTGTTGAAAATTCAGCAACTGTAACACCGCGTTTGAAACCAATACCGTCTAAGTTACTCAACGCAATACTTGCACTGAATGTAACAGTACCAGTACCTTGGTCAACTGTAAAGTAACGTCCTACACGGAAGATACCATCTTGGTCAGTTGACACATAGAATACACGACCTTTTAGTTCTTCAACAACTTCATTTTCTTGTGTTGGACCTTGTGTTGGATTACCAAAGATTGCACTAGGATAGTTACTAGTATTGTAGCCACCTGTACCGATATCTAAGAAGTCATGTCCTGTAGCACGGCAAGTTGAAATCTTAACAGTAATAGCTGCGGTTGATCCTTCTGGTAAACCTGCTCTTAGTGTTGTAGCACTTGACGCACTGAATACTTTGTTAATACCAACAGTGCCAGTTCCGTAGTTATTGTTGTCACTATAGTCATCTATAGTAATATACGGAGGAACTAGTCCAGATGCACCGGTGTAGCCAAGAACACGGTGCATCTTGCCATTCCATGCAATCTGCAATGTTCCGGTGTTTAATAGGTCACGTTTGGTTGCATTCTCTTCACCGGATATTTCGTAGATTGCAATCTTAGTATCGCCTACTGTGGCACCCATAGTTTTAAGTGCATCATCTGGATCTACAGTACTGATTTGTGTAGGATCTACTGTAGGTCTAATGTAACTAAAACTTGTGTCTGAACTTAACACGGCCTGATTAGACGGCAATGTTGAACCGTCTGCTAAGTTAGTTCCGTAGGCAATAATTCTATATACAGTTGGCAGCGTAGCGTCAAATTCTAGAGCAGTACTTGGTCTAGTTGGGTTAACGTTATCAACTGCATCAAATCTAAAGTTTTGTAATTCACGAATCACAATATTCATGTGATCGCTTAGTTGTGTTACAAGACCGTTAGCTTCTCTATTATCGTTAGAGTTTGTGCTAACACTTAGTAACAATATTTCTTTACCACCAAATACAGTACCGCCACTGGTATATGTACTAAAGCTAGTACTGTTAATTGGAGTTGCTAGCGTTGGGTCTTCATACAGCTGAATGGTGTTAGTTCCATTTTGTTTAGCATAGTATAGACCAGTGATCTGAGTCATGCCGCCGACGCTTGAAATCTTAACCAGATCCCCATCTGTAAAGTGATGAGATTCAGTAAATGTTACCTGTGCAGGATTGGCCTTTGTTATAGCACTGATGCTGTATGTAACAGTTTCGTCAACAACACCGCCGCTAGTGTAGGTAGTGTAGCCTGTTGAATTAACAGCACCACTTAGTACATCTGTACTTGGATCATAGCTTGTGTATAGCTCGAATGTATTATAAGTCAACGGTTTAGCATAATACTTGTTGCCGTTAAGTTCGGTCATGCCACCTACGCCGCTAATACTAATTCTATCTCCTTTGTAGAATTTAATAGGACTTTCAACTGTACCGCTACCTGAGTAGGTAGTCCAGTTAACACTATCAACTTCTGGAATTAGTGTACTATCAGTGTACAATTCAAAAGTACTAGCACCTGTTGATTTAATATAATAACTGCCGTTGTTGATCTGTGTCATTCCGGCAACACCAGTAATGGTCACAAAGTCGCCATTGGTTAAGCCGTGACTACCACTAACTGTGACCACTGCAGGACTTGCACGACTGATGCCAGTAATAGTTAAAGGTAGTGTTCCAAGCACTGTTACTACTGCTGTGCTAGCTTTAGTAACACCTGTTATTCTATAAGTGTATTGACTTTCATTTAGACCAGTACGTGTTACAGTTCTTAGTTCATAACGTCCTACAGTTCCGTTTAGGTGATCAATTTCGATTTCACTTACAGAGCTAGGAATATATGAATAGCGTTTTACATATAATTCAATATCGTTCTTTTGGTTGTCAGCACTATAATCATCGAAGCGATAGATCTTGGCTACTTGAGTCATGTTCTCGTACAAAGCAACCTGATCAGGAATCTCAGTTGGGTCAGCACCAACGGCCTTTAGACCATAATTACCTTGTGCATTAGAACCTGCAACAGAACGAATTTGTCCGCCATAGCTGGCAAAATAGGCTGTATGGCAGTAGTAGGTAAATGTTGATACTTGTTCAGTTAAACCTGTGTTGTGTGCAACAATACCATAGCCTAGGTCGTTAACCTGTGTAAAGTCGTTGGCCAACATTGAACGGTTACCTGGAGTTTCTAGAACAATGTTTAGGTTACCGCTAGACCAAGGAGTAGTTGGATTTAGTTCTACAACAGCTACACCAGTTCCTGCATTGTAAGAAACAATGTTATCTACTTGATATCTGTAGCCGTTGTAATAGAAGGCTGTTGGAGCAACCGGTCTTCTGTATGATAATCCAGATAAGGTTAAAGTTAATCCGCTAGTGTTGGTAATTTTAGTTTTCAATCTACCAGCAAAGCCGTCAATGAACATACCGCCTGCAAATGTTTGTCTGTTAATACTCTTTGAGAAACAAGCACTTTCTTGAACATACGGACTCTTAGATCCAATAGCACCTGCAGGATCTAATACACACATGAAGCCGCCATGGCCTTGTGCTGTGATGTTACTAATTCTTACAGCATCATTGAATAAGAACACATCAAGATTTGTATTATTTTTAGGAGGATTAAACGCAGGATCAAAGGCAAATGCTACAGTGCCTACAAGGTTAGTAATCACTGTAGCACTGGCTGTTTCACGAACTAGACTAGTGTCAATAACTTGATTAACTGTTGTCTGATATGTAGTTGTTGGTGCTTGATTTAAAATAATCTTTTGTGCAATAGTATCGATGTATTCAATACCTGCAACACAAGCGGCTTGTGTAACTGTGGCAGCAGAGTTTAAGAAATAACTTGCCATATTAACAGCGTTCGATTTGCCGCCATCTTTTAAATCTTGTACAATAGCATCAACAATATAACCAACGTCTCGATTACTCTTGTCAGTGTCAAAAGTAATTACACCTGGATATACACTAACAAATGCTGTAACTTCAGCTTGAATGTAAGCCTTGTTAATTTCAATTAACTTAGCTGCCTTTACATATCCGCCAGCGTTAGAGTAACTAGCACCAACATTCATTGGATTGCTAGAATCATTTAGATAGTGATAGCCATACTTTGGACTATCATATGACGAAGGTAAAGATCCTAGTCCGTTATTCACAACTGCAATAACATCTGTCATTAGAGAATTGCTACGTGTAATAGCCGCGGCTTCACCGCTTGGACTAGTAGTGTTTTGAGATACTGCTGCTTGGTAAGATGAGTAAGTGACTCTAGGTAAAATGTTAGTAGCAATTAGCGTTTTTAGTTTTGTAATAGCAGCCGCAGTCTGTGCTTCTTGTCCTGCAATCTTACTGATAACACCATTGTAGTATAACGCTGCCGCATCATAAGTGCTGGCATTGCCGCCGAACTTAATATCTTGTACTAGTGCGTCTACAATTAGGCCCACGTCTCTTGAACACTTACCTTGATTATACGAGAATGAACTTGTAAATGGACTAATGTTTCCTACTACTTGTAGGTTAATCCAAGCAACAATTTCTCTCTTAAGGAAATCTTTGTTAGCTTCTAGAAGTCTTACAGCTTCTGGATAGTAGGTCGGTGCAAGATCTAAACCGTCAAACGTAGTATCTCTATAGAAGTATGTTTGGATCCATGGACTTTGACTTGCACGATCTCTTGGTCGAATAATAGTTCTACGGAAGTCATCGCCCCTAATGGTCACGTTAGTTGGAACTTTAATTGGATAGTCTTCGTAGAATACACCGCTTTCTGGTCTAATAGTAATTTGTAAATTCTTATTAGCCTCTGCAAATTCAATTTCTTCAGTTAGGCTAAAGTTCTGAGGTGTTAATAGTGTCACTTCGATGGTGTCTTCTAGTACACCTGAAGTGTAGGCTACAATACGACCAACAGCATGAGATTTTACACCCCTGACCAATTTACCTGGAATAATGTCAATGTTTGTTGGAAGACCTTGATCAACATAACCTTGTCCACCGTTGTCTACATTGAAACTTACTCGGCCTGTACCATAGTCAATATTAGGTGCAGCACTAGTTCCGTTTTCAATAATATTAACAATGATATCAAATTTTGAACCTACTGCTGTACGCTGTGTAGGACTACTGCTGATTGGATGTGTTTGTCTTGTGTAAACACTTTGATAACTTGTTGGCGGATTTGTTTTTTGTAGTACATAGTCTACTAATTCTTTAGCATACTGTATACCTGCAACAGTTTCAAGTTGTTGCGAACCACTAGCTACTCTAGCACTGGCGTTTCTAAAGTAAGAACGACCAGCGTTAATACTTTGCCAATTGCCTTCGAATAAGGTATCTAAAATAACTGCATCAATAATTAATCCAACATCTCTGGAGCACAGTTCGGCATTATATCTTAGATCAGGATATGTTTCATTAATGTATCCAATTACTTCAGCACGAATATATTCTCTGTTAAGATTTAATAGTATATCAACAGCGGTGTAACCACTGCCACCAGTAATGTTAAGACTTTGTACTGTGCTAATTGAAGTTTCATTTCCGATAGTATAGCTTAATTTTTGTCTGTAAGGACCTAGTTCATTTTCAGCTAGGTCAATTAATTCTTCAGCACGAGCGGCCGCTGCACCGATAGTTGCATAAGCATAAGCAAGTGCTCGACCTTCTTTGCCCGGAGGGGTGTTAGTCTGAGCATCATCACCACTGTTAGATACAAACAAGTTAACTTGGCTAGCAAAACTGTTGTTATCAACATAGTACTTGGTAGCAGCTTGGAAATCTGAATCAGAACCAACAACGCTTGGAACAGGTTTTGTGTTTAACGGTTCTGGATGGTCACTTAGATATAGTGGCCCAGTCATTACATCGCCGTTTCTACGCACAGTACTAATACGTGGTAGTGCCTCATTAGTTAAGAAATTACCAGGAATGGTAGTATCAAGATAAGCATCGGTAAGTGTTTGAACACCACTGCCTGATCCTACAGGAATAGTAATTCTGTTAGTACCAGCTTTGGCATCATCAAACGTAGGATGTACACTTAGTTCTTGTACGTTTACATATTTCAAATAGTAGGTATTACCTTCAACTAGTCCTGTAGCTGATGTACCAGTGCTATAATACTTGAAAGCAATACCGTCACTACCACTGTCGTAGCCATGGCCAGAAATTTTAATATTACCGTTTTGGTAAGCGTCAATAGTTTTTGTATAAGCAGTCTGATCTGCTGGTTCTGTTCTAATACGTATTTGTCCTGCACTAGAACCACCAGTTTGCTGTAAGTATCTACGGTCTGCATAACCTTTTGTAATTGCCAATTCGTCAATAGTAATGTTAGTACCGTGTACAGAATTAAACAAATTAACGTTAGAAGTTGATGGCTCGCCAACTTTACCAATAGGCAGTGTGTTAGCATTTAAAGGTGCACCTAGACTAGGCAGTGTATCACCACTTAGTCTAGCACCGGCAGCACTGATGATAACTCGATCTTCATTTGTGTTATCAACACTGATACCGTCTCCACCTACTAGGTCTTTTGCAAGAACAGCGTCACCAATATCATTAACTACAAAAATCTGATTAGAGTCATATGTTGCAGGAAAGTCATCTAAACTAGTAGACTTAATTAGATCCCCTGTTCCAAAAACTGCGTAAAGATCTCTAAAGTTTTCATTAACTTTTCTAAACGCTTCGCGAATGCTGTCGCCTGTGCCGTCGTTACCTTGTACGCCGATGTCAATTGATTGTCGTGCCATTTATTATACCCCGAAATGTATCGTATTAAGCTATTTACCTTTTAATTTTATAACCTTAATGTAAATACGTTTATGTTCATAAACACCGAAACGGAAGTATGTTCTTATACAAGAACTAGCAAACTAGGACAGAGTCATGCCTATAACCGCACTCGCACCTATGCTCTGTTTCGTTGTGATAATTGCGGAGAGCTGTTTAAAAGACTAAAAGGATCAATGGATCCAAAGAGACTCAACAACAATTATTTTCATTGTTGTGATAATTGTGACAGCAAAAGATTTGCTCAAAAAAAAGGTGCTGAACGTCGCACCATTTGGGATTTACCAGTTAGTAGTGATTTAGATATCAGTCGACTGTAGCAAGCCCTACTCTACTGCTGATTACATTCCAGTTGATAATCTTCCACTGGTTTTCTAGATATTTTTTCTTGTCGCTTTGATAATCCAAAGCCCATGCGTGTTCCCACCAATCGATTAATAAGACAATGTCGTTCTTGATCTGATGATTCTTAATAGTTTTAATCTCACCGTTCTTGGCTAGGTAAGCCCAACCACTACCCTGTATGCCCATAGCCTCTTTGCTAAACTGCTCTTTAAAGTTGGCAAATGTTTTAAAATGTTTAGTAATAAACTCACCGGCACTGCCGTCTGGCTCGTTTTTACCATCGGCTTTTTTGTATTGCGGAAACAGAATGTTATGTAAAAATGCACCTGCTTCGTTAAAGTCTAGATCACCTTCTCTAGCATTATAACGATCAACATAAGCCTTGGCTAATTTACTGTAATGATAGTTAATTGTTTCTTCACTTATAGAAGGTTCCAAATCACCTTTTGAATAGGGCAACGGCAACAATTCTAGCTTATTACTAGGGGTTGATTCGTTTAATATAACGTTTTTAATAAAATGAAAGGGCATAGTGATATTTAGTTATAAATAAAAACCTAAGGAGGAACATTATGTTCAGCAAAATTAAAGAATTCTTCGTAGGCAAAAAGCCAGAAGCAGCCCCAGAAGCACCATACAAGGTAGAAACAGCACCAGTTGAGGCAGCACCTGCACCAGCTGTAGAAGCAGTAGTAGTTGTTCCAGACGCGGTAGCACCAGCTAAACCAAAAGCAGCCAAATCAACTGCTCCTAAAAAGCCACGTGCTCAACGTGCTCCTAAAGCAAAGTAAGTTCTTTAGCCCGCTTGTGTAAAGCAAAGCTGGCCAGGTTCTTACCTTTACTTTCACACATAATATCATGTGTGTTTAGAAAGCTCAGTGCCCAATCATTCGTCGCTGTATTCCAGTAGAAGTCTGAATGTGCTCTGAGTTTTTGTTTTTTGTAGCCTTCTAGCAGTAGTTGGCTATAGTTCGGTTGTACTGTTTGGTCATGTCCTACTAACACATCTTCACGGCTAATTGAATAATGAAGAGTAGGGCGAACACCACGCCAAGACTCAACAACACGCTGTACACGCGAGTCTTTAGGGTCAATGTATTCTCCTTCTCGAATCCAGTGATGATGTATGTCCAACACAATAGGTAGGATATCACATAAATCCAGGCAGTCATTTAATCCCCATGCATTTTCTTCGTTTTCGATAGTGATACAGTTTCGGGCCTCTGGGCTGAGTTTTTTGTATGCATCTCGAATACCCTCTGGACCAAGTTTACCAGAAATGTGTACGTTAATTTTAAAGTCTTGGAATTTCTTACCGTAGCCCATCCACCGTGCCATGTCGGCATGATACTCAAATTCTTCAATTGAGCGTTCTACAATGCCCGGATTACTAGATGCAAGCACAGTAAACTGGCCAGGATGCATAGACACCCGAACGTTATTCTTGCGAGCCAGATTTCCCACTTCTCCAAATGCTCTTTCACAATAGGCTCGTACATCGGGACGCCGCCAATACCCGCCCCAAACTGACTGAGTATAAACAGGCAAGATATCGCTTGAGAGTCGTACCATTCTAAGATTTTCATCGAGTGTTCCTACACGTTCTACAAGTTTGCGAGTAGCCTCAATATTACCTACCATTAGGTCCCACAGCTTCTGTTCCGCAACATCTTGTGATTGTCTATTTAACCACGCAACAGTGGTACTACCGGTATTATATTGTTTGGCATCATCTTTTTTATCAATGCCGTTGACTTGTTCAGGATGATCAATCCACTTGCAGGCAAAACCAATACGCTTCATAATAACCAATCAAATAAAAAGGACATAGTGTATTATAACACGTATGCCCTTAATAGTCAAAGTAAATGGTTATACTTCGTAAACTGCTGAATTACCAGCATGTTCAAAAACTTCTACCGAACGTAGTTTTACGCCTTGTCCAACTGGATAACGAGCTTCAAATACTCGACCGTCTGGATGTGTCCAGCCACGGCCTTCTTGATATGCAGTTAGGATCTCGTGCATGGTCTTGTAGGCTAGTTCGGCAAACTTTTCGCAGCCTACACCTTCGACAACCCGAAGATCGATAATGCCCATATTTTTAAATCCACCTTGAATCTTGTTTAATTCAATAAATGTTTTATATTCTGGATCGTCCTTAGCAATGACCATTGTATGATCGAACTGCCATTCACTCCATTCTTTGAATGCTTTGAGTCCACCAAAGTCCATGACCCAATTACGGTCATCTAAGGTCTCTGATTCAAAGATTAATTTAATGCCAATGGAATAACCATGTAACATTGAGCAATGGCTATGAACTGATCGCCATTGTCTAAAACAGCATGACAGTCCTCTGTCGTTGCCGTAGGTTTTTGTTGAAAGATATTTTGCCATCTCTAGTCTCCTGTAGGTTGAGCAAGTTTGATGGCATGCAGAATTTATATTGCGGGTTGAATGCCTAAGACCGCATAATGTAATTATACACTAATTACATTTAATGTCAAGGTTTAGGCAGAAGCAATTGCACCAAAAGGTAACCAACGTCCTGGATTTCCTGGAACTACGCAGACCCAACCAATATAGTCATTTGGCTTTGGATCAGTATTCCATACTATGTCACCTTTCTTATATTCGCCAGATACTGGAGCACCAATACCAATTTTGAAAGTTTTATCTTCAAAGGTAATAGGACCAGATACAGTTAATGCAGAATTTGGATCTGGATTAGCAACTCCTACTGCCATGCGGCCGTAGACTGTTACATTTCTTTGTACATTGTTTGTGTTACCGATAACAATGTTAGACCCTACGTTAATTTCAGATTGATCATTACGAACTAGCTCAAAGTTGCCTTGAACATCTAGTTTGTTTTCTGTTACTGCAAAGTTGCCTATAGAAATTCTGTTTGTAGAAAGTGTTCTAGTAACAGCGGCATCACCTTGAACTTGTAGTTCTCTTAGTAGACCTAATTTTTGTAAGTTACTTTCTGTTACAGTATCACCTAATCTATCTTGACTTAGTACAGGTGCTTTGTTAATAGAAAAATACTTTCCTTGGTCTAGGTCAATAATATCAGTAGACCAGATTCTATCTGGGTTAGCTTGATATACTAGTTGTCTAGATGAACTCTTTAGACCGATCCAAACAATACCTTTACCATAGTTTGTATTGTCAGCTGTCTCTTTAAACACTACTGGACTAGAACGTTGCGTGATAACTTCTTCTGCAAAGATAGTTCCGTGTACACGAACATCACCGTTGTTGCTTACTGTAATTCTTGTAGTGTTGTCAGTGACAATTTCAACATGGTCATTACTGACTGTACCAAATACTGCTGTGTCAGATTTAAGGCTACCGACAATGATGTCAACACCATTCTCTCTAATGCCAATTGCCGCACCCGGAAGTTCTGTGTTAATACCTAGTCTATTTAGGTCAGAGCTAAAAACTGCAAATTGACCTAGTGTAGCATCGCCTGAAACATTTAAACTCTTTAATGTACCTACTTGTTTTAGATTACTTTTTGTAACTGTAGGACCTAATTCAGCGAAAGAAAGTACAGGAGTATCGTTAATTTCGTAGGACAGTTCTTCTGCTAGGTTTACACTTAGATCAGTCCATAATTTACTTTTCTTAAGAGTGAGGATTTTGTTCTTGCGGCCATCGGACCACTTAATACCTTTGCCTTCTACTTCGGCAAAGCTACCTCCTACAAAGCTCACAGCCTTAGTAGGCTCAACAGTTTCAACAGTAATTTTACCGTTAGTAACAATTAAAGACGGTAATGTAGCAAGGTCGTTAATACCTTGAGTGCTAAATTTTAGGGGTTCAAAAACGTTTAGGGCCATAGAAAATACTCTCTTTCGAGTATTTATCTACGACCCAGGTTTGAATTTACTGTACTTTGAGAAGCAAAGTTTCTTCGTTTAAGCGACCGTTCATCTTGGTATCTACAGCGTTAATGTCCTCTAAGAACTTACGCAGAGCTACTTTACCTGCTTCTTTGAATGCTTTAAGCTGTTCTGCAGGCTTACGCAAGGTCTTTTGTACGCTCTTAAACTCGTCAAAGTTTGTAATTGTAGTGCCTTTTACTCCAAGGTCGCTAAACTCTGCGGCTACATACTTGCCAAGTTTGCGTGTTTTGGTGTTAAACACCCACAGTTCTTTGGCACCAATAATATCTGCAGGGTTAACGCTAACCAGCTTTAAAGGCTCGTCAGTCTTCTTGTACTTGAGTTTAGCAACCAGTTTGTCCTTGCTAACTGCCTTGGTCTTGCGAGGCTTTTTGTTAACTTTAGCTTCTTGCATGAGCATGTCGCAGGCATTTTGAATCTCAGTTAAGAACGCAATAAAATTGCGAATCTGCTTCTTTGAACGATGGCTATAACCTTCTTTCAATTGTTCGTCAGCATTACCGCTAGCCAGCTCAGTTAATTCAGCAAGATCTCGAGCATAAAAGTCACGAATGATACGAGCATGTGCAGCCTTGGCTTGTTGGCTCTTTAACAAGTTAAGAACCTTAAATGCCTTTGGGTCAAAGTTTTCAGGATCAGTTTGAAAATTCTGATATGCGTTCTCAATTTCCTCAGTCATAGCCAGTGCGGCGTCACGAGTACGTTCTTGGATACTAGGAACGTAAACAGCGGGCTTTGCATCTTCAGCTGCCTTAACCGCTTCTTCATCGATATCGTTCTTACCTTCATCGATAATCTTGGCAATTTCTGCACCCAACCAAATCGTAGTGTCTCGACCGTTGTTAAAGTCGGGGCGTGTGCTCTGCATACCTTTGAGCAAGCAGGCAGCAATTGAGCCCACTGTCAGTGAGCAACGATTATCTTTGGTCTTCTTAAAGGCAGCAATGGTTTTCTTGTCGTAACCATTCTTACCCATCCAATCAATAACTTTGGCTTTAAGCTCTTTGCCAGTAGACTCCATACGATAGTATTGCATAGCAGTATGGAAATAACGCAAGAACTTGTTCTCGTCCCAAGACTCACAACCAACCCAACTTGGACTAAGATCACGTTGAGCACGTTGACGGATTGCGATAGATTCTTTTTTGAGTTTAGTTGCCATTTAGTTGCTCCTCTGCGTTAAACAATATGTATATTATACAGTCAAAACGACAGCCTGTCAACCTATATTTTCTAAAATTTTGGCTAGCCAGGGTATAGTATTAGCCAAACTTTGACCACGAAGTTCGTCAACTTTTTGGGTAGCTATTTTTAATTTTGGTAATTTGTCCGAAAGATCTTTTGACATCATGTGTGTCAAAATACCAGAGAATGCTCTTCTAAAAAATAAGCTACGCTTTCGACTATGGTTTACTTCTAATTCATCAAAGAACTTTTCGTACTCTTGAATAACTAGTTCCTTAGTTTCTAACGGAAGTGCTTGTACATTCATATACTCGGGACCTTCGAGCATGTGAAAGCTAGCCACAGCATCTATATTAGTGTATTTCTTGTCTAAGAGCCATTTAGTAATTTCTAAAAAGTGAAATATATTGTAAATGCTAATAGTGGTAGATATAGATGCTTTTACTTTTTCCGAGCCAGAGTATCCCATTCTATCTAAATTCTTTTCTAACACTTCCCATTCACTAGGAGGTCTAATATAGTTTGCATATTCGTTAATACCGTCGATGCTACAACCAATGCCTACGCTTTCAAATTGTTCCCACCATCCATATAATTTTTCAGGTATTGCAACCATATTTGAATTATACTCAAGGGTAATGTGTTTGCTGTAACCTTTTTCAATTAAGTATTCGAGTAACTTAAAATGAGTTTTGTTGATAGACGGCTCGCCGCCTGTGAAGTATAAACGATCAATATACTTTGCATGTGCATCAATCTCTTCCCAGAACTTGTCTTGTTCATACCAAGTAAAGTCTTCAGGATCAGTAATGATTTCTGCTTTGTTATTAATCTTAGTAATCTTGTATTCTTTTCTGTTGTAGTAAAGCATTGTAGCAGTTTCTTGGCCACTTAACTTTAAGTAATCATCTACCCATAGAGAACTGTCGCTAGGACCGCAACTGCGACAAGCAAGATTGCACAAGTTTCCAAATCTAATATCTAAGTAAGTTAATGGAAATTCTCTAGTGTTAATTGTACCATCCGGATCGCTAAGAGTCCAACCTTCGTCTCCGTATATCTTTAGCATACTCTTACGTTTGCTAGGAAGTCCTACGGCTTCATGATCCCAACATTGTTTGCACATAGAATGTTTTTCACCGTTGATCATACTCTTACGAAGCTCTTTGATCATAGGTAAGTTTCTAGCCTCGTCAAGTGTAGTGTTTTTAATGTTAGCCATTTGGCCATCTTTTTCTAATTTACCAAACGGTTCATAGATACACATACAACAGACTCTAAGATCACCGTTCTGTTGAACTTCTAAATGATTCCATGGGATCGGGCACAATGTAGATGTATCGGGTCTTAGTAGTTCTTGTATTCTAGAATTTGCAATATACTTTAATGCATCCGTTGTATTTGGATTATTCATAGCTGTTTCAACTACAGTTGCACTAGCATCCTCTTTAATCATTATTTCTAATAGCCATACAGGACAATCAGTCCTTTCGGCAATTTCTATTCGATCAACATCAGTCTGAGATTTTTTTAATAAATCATGCCACGGCTTCCTTTCTTCAAATGTGCCCACTAGTGTAGGATATCGTTGTTGGCCAATGTGTGCAAGATCACTAGGAGTAGACGGATTATTAATTGCAGCCCTAACTACAATAGGCGACACATCATGATTTAAAATCATATCAAGCACATTGATGGGGCAATTTATATCTCCGGCAACGGCTGCTCGTTGTTCTTCGCTAGTAGCGTTTCTAAATTGTTCTTCTAAACTATTATTCATGTTTCTTTGTACTGAGAATAGGATATTCTACAGAGTAAAATTCTATAAGTTCTAGTCTACCAGCATAGTAGTGTTCTTTTCCAATATTGCTAGCAATTTCTTTTTGTATATGATTTACATCCATACGCGACCATGCACCTTCTTTTTCCCCAAACCATACAGGAATTAATTTACCTTGTTCGACTAAATCCATGCAGGCCAAAAATCTATTAGGAGATAAGTTTGGATGAATATCGTCAACTAAGAAAATGCAGTTATCGGAACAAAAAGGAAATAATTTTTCTAACAGTTCTAATACTTCCCATTTCCTAAAATGTAAACAATCAAGTCTAACAACATCAAATTTTATATTTAAAGATTCTATATATTCAATGTTTATAGATTTTACATCTTCATTTCTTATTGCTAAGTTTATAGGTTTACCTAATTGATTAGCTCTAGTTTTAATATCATTCTCTAAGTCTATCGGGTTCTCAAACCAACCTAGTCCATAGTCTAACGACTGATTTTCGTATCCGATAAATTTTAAAGGTCTATCTATGAGCAAATTTAACGATAGCAACCAATTGCCGTTACCTACCCCAAGCTCTAAGATATTAGTAGCATTTGAATAGTTAACAAAGTCAGAGGCTATTGATAGGTCTGACTTATGAGACATAGGGGCACAACTATTCATTACAGAATCTATTTTAGATTTATTCATTATTGATTTTTAAATACCTCTAATTGTTCTTCTGTATAGTTAACCAGTGCTCCACTATCACCCATACTTCTAATAGGTACTAGACTTAATACACCTTTAATACGACCATTAGCACCTGGTTTGTCTAATGTACCTAACGCCCTAATTTTTTCACGCATTTTTAATGCACGATCTAAGTATTGTGGCGGTGCCATTAGCTTAACTTCTAACCAATGATCGTCATTGTGTTCGTCAAAATGTTTGCATATAGCTTCAACATTTCTTACAAATCGATCTTCGTCTTTGTCATCTTTTAGTCCGTCAAAGTGAGCACTTAAATTTATACTGTTGAGATATTTAACAGCTTCGCTCCAGTATTTGTGGTCTCTAGTTCCGTTACTAGTAACCATTGTCCACTGATTCCTATCTTTGAGATACTTTAACAAGTCTAAAAATTTTGGATGCAATGTGGGTTCGCCACCGCCAAAATTCCAACGAATACTTTCACCTTGACTCCAGTCATTGATAATCTTATTACATGTATTAACTAAGTCATCATAGTCTTTGTGTTCTTCGTGACGATTATGCACATTAGGCCAGCAATAGCTACAATCGTAATTGCAAAGTCTTCCTAAATCCCAAAGTATTTGATAGGGTATAGGAAAGTTCATTTCAACCGCAACAGGATCACCGATACTAGTAGTAACATTATCTAATGTGTTTTCTTTGCCTTCCCAGCCTTCGTTAGTAACAGCTAACATAGTTTTATATACCGACGAACGTGCCTTTGATAAAATAACATCAGCACCGCAATTACACTTGTCCCATGGACACTTAACCCAGTTAGTATTAATTGTAAAGCCTTCTTTAATATTTCCTAAAAAGCCTATTTTCTTTTTCTTAATTTCGTCAGTATTAGGAAACATCTTATTTGTATACGCATCTTCTCTTTTGCGAAATTCTTTTGCATATTTGTGTTTGTTTTGTTCCCATTCTTCGGTTGTTGCGTACTTTTCTTTATGCTCTTTAGAATAGCTTAACCAATTAATATAATTAAAATTATCAGTTTGATAGCCACTGCTAGAATTACACATCCATATATTGCCGTCGTAGTCAATATACAATGCCCTTACTCCTGCACTGCAACTCCAGTTTTTCCATTTGGTATACCCGTTGGCAATAGTCTCGTCAACGGATAGTCGAATATACTTTTCAGTTTCGTCGTATATTCTAAATTGTTTGTTAGTGTTAATGTCATCCATGTGTTAATAAGTTCTTGTAAAAATCTTCCAGTTCGCTATAATTAGTGATAAGTTCTCGATAGTCTTTCTGATATAACTTTTTAATAAAACATCTTTCTGTTACGGTAATATTATTAGACTTGCAATCTTCTAAGATGTTTTCATATCTAATTAACGTATGATCTAAATCTTTTAACAAATTATTATTATAGTATTCATGGAATTTTATATCTAAGTAATTAGATCCAAATACATTTATTGGTATCTCTATTGGTATTGGGTTCTTTGCATAATCTTGATTACCATCAATAATTTCATTATTATTTGGTCCAGTCATCCTATGCCATAGGCCTGTGTTTTGTGCCATAGATAAACTAATAACTGAATCAAATATATTTCTAGTCAAGTGTACAAATTTAAAATTTAAAATTTCTAGTTTTTTAACAAACTCTCTATAATCTATTTCTGGCATATGATGAGTTTGTGTAAAAATTCTAAACGTGGCTCCCATAGAAGAATTAGATTCTAGTTTTTTAAACAAGTCATCTCTAAAACTTCTTCGTAAGCTGCTATTATAATCTGAGTCAATTCTGAAAAAACTACCTTCTGAATCACTGTATGACCAAATGGTCCTATGTAGAGCCTCTCCTAACTTTACAGTAAAGTTACCTTGTTTGATTATATTACTATAGAGTAATTCTTCAAGGTAGTTAGAACCTGTGCGTGGACTAGCTATAATGCACCAACGATTAGTCATTATTTTTCCTTTGTACACATAATGTCAAAGTTACAGTGACACATGGTTTTTGTACACACAACTGGTTCCATAGGAAACGATAAATTCTTATCGTCAATACGGCCAAGCTGTCCGCCTTCTCTGCACCAACCTCTATGATAGCTACCATCCATGTCAACAATTAGTTGTTCGACTCCTGCGTAGCATTTCCAACCACTCCAGTCGTTTGTTTTATCATTAATAAATCTGTGAGCACTAGAAGGTTCGGTAGTACCATCTTCGTATACCTTACGCATTGCACCTCGGTAATACTCAAGTGGCTTTGTAAATTTAATATGCTTTGTAATCAGTTCGTGTTGGCGATCTAATATCTTTTTTTGATAGTCTGTATATTCGTACAATGTATCACCAAAATCTACAATTAATGGTTGTAGGGCAATTGATAAGTCACCTAGGTCTTTAACTTTATCTGCAAGTTCAAAGCACTGTTCAAACTTTTCTGGGCTCATCATTACATTAACGTGTGTTCTAACGTTTTTATGCAATAGCTTAACTACGTTTAAGAAATGTTCTTCGTCTGCAAATTCTGGATGATAGCTTAAGCATACATGGTCAAAGTATTGCATGTTCTCTTCCCAGTATCTTAGTGTACGACTACCATTACTGATTAGTCCAACTTTGACACCTAGGTCGCTACAGAACTGACAAATCTCTGCAAAGTGTTTGTACATTGTAACTTCACCACCAGTAAATTCAAAATAGATATTTTTATGAAAATAATGATCTTTTACTTTTGCAATGAAGTTTTTAATAACTTGAGGATCTGGCCATTTCTTAGATGCATCATGCAATGCACTAGGACAATAGCTACATGCATAATTGCACGTATTGCCCAAACACCAATTAACAACAAACCAATCTTCGTTAGTTGGCTGAAGGTGTACTAATTTAATATACTTGTGATCCATACGGTACCTTTATTATCTATGTACTTATCTTTTAAAAATTTTAGTCAAAAGAAAACCTGCTCTTAAGTCTATGACATTAGAGGAGCAGGTCGTGTTTTACTTTTTGTCTGTAACTGGTTTTTCGATCTTTGGCATTTCTTTGTTAGGCTTTTTGCACTCAGTCTTGTCTGCATTGGCTTTATCCTTGCAGTCAATCTTAGCTGACTTTGGCACACGAACTTCCATAGTCTTGCCATTGGCTTTAACATCTTTAGTTTCACCTTCTGGCTTCTTTGCAGGTTCTGAGGCTTGTGCTAGACCCAATGATAATCCTAAGATTAAGGTAGCGAGTAATTTCATAATAGTCTCCTTGACATGATATTTATTACGAAGAAAGGGGCATTAGCCCCAAACTTCGTAATATTTCTTCATTGCTAACTGTCTAGCAAGAAACAATCTTTGTTTAACATAGTCACTAAGTTCTTCATCGTCATTAACGACTTTGGGCTCTTCGACTAGTTCAGGACGACGATAAGCAACATGTATGTCTAATTCACTTGCAAAATCGTCATCGCTATCTTCAAGATCACTTCTTAGCTGGAGCTGGGTCAGCAGCCTTTTTGTCGTCCTTTTTAGCGGGAGCGGCTTTAGCGTCACTTTTAGTGTCGGCTTTTGCAGCCGATGCACTGGGTGCAGGTGCTGTAACAGCAGGCTTGGCTTCTACTTTCTTTTCTTCTTTCTTAGCTGGTTCTGCGGCAAAAGCAGTAGCGGCGAACATTGTTGCGATTAAAGTTGCGATTAGTTTCATGATATTTCCTTTAAGGTTAGTTTGAAACAAGAACCAGCCTGTAACAATTACAGTTAGCATCCAATATTTTTTCATAATGGTAGCCGTATGGTGCTGGTGGTATGTTAGGATACACTTGTACTGGTTGCTGTACTACCACTGGTTGTGGTCTTGTTAACGCATAGGTTACTACGCTTCCTATCACAAGCGGAGCAATCCAATCTGCACTTCGAACATGACCGTAGTGACCATGATGGTGGTGGTGTCTCGGATTTGCCTGGCTTGTACCAGTTATTAACATCAGACTCGCAATCATCAAAGTAATTAAGCGTTTCATACATAATGCCTCCTAGCATAATATAATAACGCCTTAGCTCGACATTACGTTGACATCATACTAGGTTTTTCTGGCCTATTTTGGCAAAACTCGCAGTTAACATCAGTACAACGGTCTTCAATCCATTTGTTGCAAAGTTCACAATAGAAAGAGTCGTACTGACTCGAATACGACTTTTCAGATCCACAATCTTTGCAAAAGTTAGGTCCAGAGCCCATGACGTACCTTAATCAAACGAATCATCATTGCTTCGTCTTCTTTTTCGTAATCTGCTTCAATCTTTCGGAGTAGCTTATGGGCTTTGTCACTAGCTTTACGTAGTGCAGGATCTTTTGATGTACTAAAACTCAATCGCCCACCGTTAGCTTCACGATTTGCTTCACACGCCGCAGTCCATCCACTTGCTTCGTAAGGGTCTAGACGATTGCGATATACTTGTGTCCACCATGTGTACAAGTCTAGTATTTCTTGTGCCTTAATTGCCTGGGGAGTAAGTTTACCAAGGTTGTCAGAGTCTTCTCCTACTTCGTCTTCTTTCCAACGAAGCTGTCGTTGCCATTCTAGATTATCGAGTCCTGCTTGCGGGCAACGCCATGTACGCCAACGAAACCAACCAGTTGCATACCATGGTGCTTTGTATTTTTCTTTTACTTCTTTTTCTGCCCAAGCGATGTGCCACCAAGCAAGCTCGACTTCAACGAAGTCAACAAGTTCGTTAAAAAGACATGGAAGGAATCTATTCCCAACATCGCACCAAGTGCCAGGCTTGATATCACGAGGGTGAGCAGAAAGGCAATGAGTCCTAGTGACAAAACGATTGTTAACATAATACTTAAAACTATAAAGTGTGTCCGGAATAAAGAACACAATTTTTTGAAGATGGTCTAACCCTTCTTCCGCTAACCACCACCGGATTGGGTAAGCCGCTTTAGCACGAGCTTCCCATTCTGCCCAGCCTTCGCTAGTCTTAGCACCGCCTTTGGTAGTACCGCGAAGCCAATCAGCAAATTTTGAACAAGTCCAGTAATGGTTACGCATTTTTAGTCCTTACGACCGCCAAATAGTTGTAGCAGGTTGATAAACAAGTTGATAAAGTCCATGTACAGAGTTAGTGCTCCACGGACTTCCACAGCGTCACTAGTATCCATGCTAACTTCTTCACGGATCTTTTGTGTATCATATGCAGTTAGGCCGAGAAAGATAATAACAGCCAATGCTGAGATTACCATCTGCATCACAGACGAACCGATAAAGATATTCACAATACTAGCAATGATGATAGCAATCAGTCCAACAAACATAAACTTGCCCAAACTATCTAAGCTCTGTTTAGTAAAGTAGCCATAGCCACTCATAACGCCAAACAAGATCGCCGCACTCATAAAGGCACTAACAATTGACCCCATATTGAATACAGCAAAGATTGTAGCAAAGCTCAATCCCATTAATGCCGCAAAGCCGTGTAAGCAAAGTTGTGCTACACCCTTACTAGGATTATTAGCTAGTACCATGGCAACACCAAAGATTGCCACTAGTGGTGCAAAGATTACAACCCACTTCATTGCACCTGTAAAAAAGAACGCTAGTAACTCTGGGCTAGTGCCTACAAAGTAACTGACAATCATTGATACAATAACAGCAAGACTCATATGTCCGTAGACACGACCCATTGCTGAATTAATTTCACTAGCAGAACGATATGACATTCCGCCTGTATAAGTTGTTCCAAACATAATTTTCTCCTTAATGACGATTAACAATAGGCAGGAATCGCTGTGTAAAACTTTCTTTATAGCACGAGTGCTCCTGTCCTGTTCTTTCATTAATGTAATGAACCCATGTGTTACCTTCTAGCTCAACTACATCAATAACTCTAAATTCTTTTTCTTTTCCGTCAGACCAAAGGCCTCCGACCTTGACTATCATTGTTTAAGTGCCTCCATTGTTTGGCGTTTAGCCTCTTCTTTTAATTCTTGTTCGTGAATAATTTGTAATCCACGAAACATATTTTCCACAACGTGTATAATAGCTTCTTTGCCTTCGTCAGTCAAATGACTATACTCTGCACTGACAGTACTCTCATGCCAGACTAGTCGATTGCGACTAAGTTCTAGAAGTCCCCCATAGATAAGGTCTTTATTCATACTACGTTTAATATCAAATTTTTTCGCCATCTTCAAAGCCTCTAAAACGGAGAAATCGTGGAAAACGTAAAGAATAACTGCCATCTTGATTTTGGGTAACAGCATCGGCTCTGACTTCCACAATTTTGCCAACCACATCTTCACGACTGATCCAGTACTCATCACGATTGCTATCAGTAAAACCACTACCAACATTGACAACAATATCTTTTCCATCATCTTGTCCTTCACAAACTAACGCACCTAACTTGCCTACATTACGACCAGTGCCTTCTTCTACAGCCGTAACAGTCAATGATACTTCAATAAATGGCTTCAATTTGAGCCATGCCACACTACGTTTACATTCGTAAGGTGCCTCTGGGTCTTTAATCATAATGCCTTCGTAGCCGCCTGCTACTGCTTTGGCATTAATTTCTTTAAAACGTGCCTGACCTTCATCTGTATCTAAATCAACTTCTTCGTTAGTAAGAGCTGTTACATTTGGCAACATATCTTTATTCTGATCAACCCAAAAACTAACCATCGTACTACGCACACGCTGAGTTTTATTATAGATACCTTTTTCAAAATCCGCTAGTGGCAACACATCGAACAGATTAAGAATGGCATCATTTGCTTTAACGTCACTCTTACGATGCACTTGTGTCATCAAGTCTTGGAAACTGCTAGACATAATTTCTCCGTCGAGCACTAGATCCATATCTTTACTTGTAGACTTTGCTTTGACTACTGCACTGATCTGTTCACAGATATGCGGAAAGTTTAAAAGCTCTTTACCATTCCGACTAAACATATCAACACGGCCGTCACTGCGAACAATAGTGATAACCCGTACCCCGTCCAGCTTAACTTCGATAAGTTTTCTACCTGTAACCTTACTCTCATGGTTAGCACTATCGTGAGCAAGTTGACAACTGAAAACAGGAATGCTATAGTCAGCATACTTCTTCTCCACTACCTTGTTGATTGTTTTTTCGCTTACGCCGCAACGCAAGTCTTTGATAAGGATACGACGATACCAGCCATTCCATTGTGCCTTAGTGGCACTCTTCATCATGTTCGCAACAGTGTCACGGGCAAGGTTGCCGGTGAGTGAGCGATTGACAAAGCCAGTAATAATGAGGCTAAAACTATCCCAATCCAAGCCAGGGCCATCTTCATCTTTTTTCTCCGGGATTTGTTTCAATCCAAATGTAATCATAGGGTCTAGAGCAAGACGTGCTCCTTCAAAGAACTCTCTATTACCTGCCTCTGCTTGAGCCAAAATAATAGCTTCTTTGTCCAAACGACTATTGTGATCTTCTAGTGTGGAAATTACGTTATAGCACGGATCGCTCATCTTAGACCTTAAAATTAACTGTAATGTAGATATTATACAGTTTAATTATCAATAAGTCAAGTGGGTATTAGTCCTAAATGGTTTGCCAATTACTGCATTTGGCAAATAATAAATGGCTTTTTTCTTCACCCTTTGGATAATCTTGTGGTTATGATCATGTCCAAATGTCTTCATGTACTTGAAGAATGTTGTCCTAGACTGTCTACGATATTGATTCGAGTCCAGATACTTTGCGGCTGCGTCAAAATCTTCACCAAATCTATCATAAAGTTCGCAGGCAATATTAAAAGCGTGAGCACCGATTTCGTCAGTGTCGCCCCAATATTCCTGTTCTTTTCTTTCTTTGGCGTAGTAGGCTGTGCTTTCGTAGCCGGGTAATGTTTTAAAGTTTCTTGAACGATATTGACGGCAGTGAACTACTTCGTGTAGTACTGTATCTGCAAACAGTAAACACAATCTTAGCCAACGATGTCTGCTAAGTTTTAAACGCTGTTGATTATCGTTATAACTAAAAATGACCTCAATGTGTCGAGTGTAGCCTTTGCGATCGTAATCCGAGTAGTATGTTCCGCCTACGTAAACATATCCTTTTTCGTGCTTTGGATCACGTTCAGATCTGACCTTAATAGGTAGGTGTTTCTTAATATGCTTACTTAATAGACTATGTAGATCGTCAACTGTCAAATATTTGTCAACAACCTTACCCTGTATGCTGTTAAGCATACTGTACAGAGCATTTCTAGTTAGTAAACCCCAGTTAAACGGCTTTCGGTCCATAGCCTATTCTCCTACAAACGTATTTATAGTATACCGGGCTATGGATTTAACTGCTAGTTTTACGGGCGTTTTTCGATCACTTTATCGGCTAAACCCCACTCTACGGCTTCTGCGGCACTCAAAAATGTGTCAAATTTCATAGTTTCGAACATTTGTTCGTAGGTTTTACCCGCTGTATTATGCTTAACATACAACTGTGTTAGGCGTTCATTCAAACGTTGGCTTTCTTCAAAGCTACGTTTAGCGTCTTCAAACTGAAGTTCTTGTACGTGTACGCTACCACGTGTACCTGGAGTACCTGAACTAACACGATGTACCATTGTACGGCTTTCTGGCAGTACAAAACGCTTGCCTTTAGCACCAGCTTGGGCCAGGAAACTGCCCATTGAGCAGGCTTGCCCGATAACATAGGTTGCTACGTCTGGACGAATAAACTGCATGGTATCGTAAATAGCAAGGCCAGCAGTAACGGACCCCCCAGGGCTATTAATAAACAGGCTAATGTCTTCATTTCCTTGACTCTCCATAAAGAGCAACTGAGCAACCAGCAAGCTCGATGTATGCTCGTTGACATCCGTGTCTAGCATTACAACACGGTCTTTGAGCAAACGGCTATAAATGTCATAGGCACGCTCGCCTTTTGCTTCGGTCTCAATGACCATTGGTACCAAATTAGGCATTACTTATATTCCTTATCTAAATTTACACTGGTCAGACTAGCAACAGTTTGAAACTTATCCCAAGCGGCTTTAGCCGCAGGATTAAGTTCTAATTCACTGCTAGGTAAAACTGTCTCTAACCAAATTTCTGGTCGACGACTAGGGTGGGCACCAAACTGTCTAGGTTGGTGTAGTTTACCAGACTCCCAAAGTTCAATACTTACTGAACGAAAACGATCTTCATCTTCGTCGGTGTATCTTCCCCATTCGGGCAGACTTCCACCAAGTATACCACGTAGGGAGTCGTTGTTAGACCCGCCGCCGTAGCCCTGCCAAATGCCCTGCCATTGGTTGTCATCGTGTGGATCAAAGTTTGTACGTGCAATGATAATTAGAACATCATCAATGTCCACTACACCGTCTACAATATCTCGAACACAACGACTATAGCTTAGACCAACTTTCATTTTATCTGCCTTGTTTAAAGTCTCTAATAGTAGGACCTTCTGATGTAAAACTCAGACGGCCCATTTTACCTTCGTAAATTTTATTATTCCATCTAAGTTCTAATTTTAGCTCCTTTTCAAGAGCAACAGTAAGATATTGGTGTTCTTTAAATGCCAAAATATCTGCAACCATTTTACGACCGTTATCCTCACATAGGATCTCGCAATCATCTCCAACTACTCGTCTCATTCTAATGTAAACCTTACTTGTTTAATTGAATCCCAACGGAAGCTACGCCAACCCTTAGCATCTAGATCATAGACTCGCATAACTTCTTCATTGACTTTCTTTTCTTTCTTTTCAACAGTTTCAACAATTGGTTCAGAAGGAACAAGTTCTGAATTGGTAGTACAATTCATTACTCGCTCAGTTCCGTCTTTCTTTGTAAAGATAACTGTAGTAGGCCCATAGGCCAAGTGACTCTTAAGCCATTTTTTAAATAGCTTAACGTCTTTTTCACTTAAGGTCGTCATTGTGTGCCTCGAGCTTTCTTTTTAATTCTGCATTTTCAAATTCAAGTTTTTCTATATGCTGTGCCAGTTGTAACAATACTTCTCTCATGTGATTGGCAGTATTGCGTGTAACTTCTACAATGTTAAATTGATCCATTTATATCTCCAAAATTTTAGTTGGGTCCCAACCTGTTTTTTCGCTGTAACCATCTGATTCGTAACCTCGTGGGTTACACACAACTCGCGTCTCCCCAATGACATAGTCAAAAGGGTGATGAGTATGTCCATGTGTCCACAGTTTAATCTGCGGATGATCTAAGATGAACTCACTCAAGTCACTGTGATATCCACCGTTCATAAGTGTTTCATGTTTGTAAGATTCATGCACACTTTGGAAGCTAGGGCTATGATGTCCAACTACT
>JACCED011670487.1_pt1 | contig 26704 bp, 22 predicted proteins | sample 7455021 | NCBI WGS metagenome assembly JACCED01 (sample SAMN15323456, study PRJNA562643) | freshwater metagenome | isolation source: river surface water | place: USA:Blue River Watershed | collected 2017-08-19 | reverse complement strand
TTTCAGTTGAGCGTTACCGAGCAGTTTTAGAGGCATTTCTAAAAGGCCTGGAAACTCGAGTAAAGAATTCACAACCTGTTAGCGGAATACATTCCGTGGCATCATTTTTCGTAAGCCGTGTGGACACTGAAATTGATGCACGCCTGAATGGAACTGGGCATGAGAATTTGCGTGGCAAAGCGGCGCTCGCGAATGCTCGCCTTGCTTATCAACACTTTCTAGAAATATACGGCTCGGATCGGTGGCAAGCACTTGCTAAAAGAGGCGCTTCGATTCAGCGACCACTTTGGGCATCGACCGGTGTGAAAGATCCGGCCTATGACCCCACCATGTATGTCCTTGATCTAGTCGCAAAGAGAACGGTTAACACGATGCCGGAAGCAACGCTCAACGCGGTGCGTTCTAGTGATAGAAAAGTAAGCGACACAATCACTGGAAAATTTGATGAGGCTAACGAATTGATTAGAAAGTTGCACTCAATAGGGATTTCAATCGATGAAGTTGCCGAGAAACTTGAAAGTGAAGGCATCGATAAATTCATCAAGCCTTGGTTAGAGTTAATCAAAGTTGTTGAGGCAGCAAGAGCGTGATTAAGTTAAGTTTTTCACTTCCCAGCAATTCAAATACTGCAGATCTCAATGCGATAACCAGAAAATTAGCGGCAAAGGATCCCTCGCTATGGGGAGCAGCCGCTGCCAGCGAGGCGGCTATACGCCTTGATTGGGTAGATCTTCCGCAAGAATCACGAGAACTCCTGCCCACCTTAGATGCGCTCTCTGCGTGGTCCCGCGAACTTGGGCATGAGAATTTCATTCTCTGTGGCATGGGTGGCTCATCTCTTGCGCCCGAAGTAATTGCCGCCCACTATAAGAAAAAACTCATTGTTCTTGATTCCACCGAGCCATCCCAGGTAGCCCAGGCGCTCCAAATTAATCTTGCTAAGAGTTGCGTTATCGTCGCATCTAAATCTGGCAGCACCATTGAAACCGCTTCACAAAAGGCGCTCTTTGAGTCTGCCTTTAAAGAAGCTGGCTTAGATCTCAAGAATCATATGGTCATCATCACTGACCCTGATAGTCCACTACATAAGTCAGCGCTCTCACAAGGGCTTCGCACTGTTATTGCCAATCCAAAGGTTGGTGGTCGATTTAGCGCATTAAGCGCATTTGGCTTGACCCCGGCCGCCTTAATCGGAGTTGATGTTTCACTCCTTCTTGATGATGCGTCGGATGCAGCACAAACTTTCTCTAAACCAGATAGCGCTCCAGTCCAAGTTGCTGCGATGCTGACCGAGAAGAGATTTGAGTTTGCCCGTTTCTTTGATGGTGACTCCCCTTATCCTGGTTTAGCGGATTGGATTGAGCAATTAGTTGCCGAGTCAACTGGGAAAGATGGAAAAGGTATTCTGCCTGTTGTTCTAAACCGTGCCCCCAAATCACGTGCCGACGTCATCACATTCAAGGAAAGCGATCCACTCGCCATTATTGGAACCCTAGGAGCCCAATTCATTTTTTGGGAGTGGGTCACGGCACTTCTTTGCTACTTATTGAAAGTAGACCCTTTTAATCAACCTAATGTTGCTGAATCAAAAGAGCGAACTGGGGCGCTACTTTCGAATTGGAAGAATTACTCTGAGAGCGTCGGTCATAGGCTCGGTGATTTAGAAATCTTTTCAAACTCAAGAGCCGAGTCCCTTGACGATTACTTACGAGAATTGAAGACTGGAAAGTACTTAGCAGTGATGGCCTATTTGAATAGAGAGACAGATTCGCAAATCGTTGAGATTCGAGAGAGTTTAGAGAGCCGGCTTGGTATACCGACAACTTTTGGCTGGGGTCCGCGTTTCCTGCACTCGACCGGCCAATTCCATAAGGGTGGGCCGCTAGTGGGAACTTTCTTACAAATAACTTCTGATTCACATATCGAGCTGAAAATTCCAGGAGCGGGATATGGTTTTGAGCGACTCGTTCTTGCTCAGGCGCTAGGAGATAACGAAGCCCTAGCTTCGCGGGGATTAAAGGTCATTCGAATCCACTTGAAAGAGCGAAGAGCGGGAATTAATCAATTAATTTCAGCAATTGCTGAGGTTTAATCCTCATCCTCTGCGCGTAATTTCTTAAGCGCTGCATCAAGGATCTTCTTTGCTTCGGCCTCAGTGCGACGTTCCTTCACATAGGCAAGGTGAGTCTTATATGGCTCATTCTTCATTGGTGACGGTGGATTATTTTTATCGCGCCCTGCGGGGAAACCACATCTTGGGCAGTCCCACTCTGCTGGGATATCTACCGTTCCATCATCGGCAAAGGAGGGTTTTGTTTCATGACCATTTAGGCACCAATAAGAGATACGAAAGCGAGCAATTGCTTCGCCACGTTCCGCTTCGCCCATTGGTCCAGCGCCAACACGCGAGCCTCGAATTGCGCTACCACCAGCCATGTTCTCTCCTAATCTCTATTTTCTTAAGACTTATTTCAAAACCAAGCCGAGTGCAATTACCGAGGCAAACCAGAGACCCCCGACGACGATAGTGATGCGATCTAGATTCTTCTCGACAACTGAGGAGCCGCCATAGCTTGAGGAGAGACCGCCGCCGAATAGATCTGATAGGCCACTTCCCTTTCCTTTATGGAGAAGTACTAGCACGATCATAAGAATGCTAGTGATCACAAGGATGATTGAGAGAGCTAACGCCACTTATCTACTCCTGCCGCTTTCGTCTGATTGAGGGGGGAATATTACCGCGCTCTAGGGATTTATATGACCCGGTGGAACTTACAGATTCGCGCAAATTCTTCCGGGTCAAGGCTCGCGCCACCAACGAGTGCCCCATCGACATCACTCTGGCGCATGATGTCGACGATATTGGCGGACTTAACAGAGCCCCCGTAGAGGATGCGAGCGTTTTCGCCAATCTCATCGCTGCCGATCTTCTTTAACTCCGCGCGAATTGCTGCACAAACTTCCTGGGCATCTTCTGGGGTCGCAGTCTTTCCGGTTCCGATAGCCCATACTGGTTCGTAGGCAAAAACAATCTTCTTCAATTCCGGTTTATGAAAGCCTTTTAAGCCGGCGCGTAATTGCTCTAAGACATAAGCAACATGTCCACCCGCTTCGCGAATTGGAAGTTCTTCTCCAATACAGAAAATCGGCGTCATCTCATTTTCTAGCACTGCCTTAATTTTTCTATTTATCAATTCATCGCTCTCTTTGTGAATTGCACGCCGCTCAGAGTGGCCAACAATTACAAAGGTGCAATCCAATTTCTTAAGCATGGAACCCGAAATATCACCGGTAAAAGCTCCGGATTTTTCGGGCGAAAGATCTTGTGCGCCATAAGTGATACGAAGTCGGTCACCATCGACCAGCGTTTGGACTGAGCGTAAGTCAGTAAAGGGAGGGATGATTGCGACATCAACAGCATCAAAATCTCGCTCTTCAAGTGAGTATGCCAATTTTTGAGTGACTGCAATTGCTTCGAGATGATTTAGATTCATCTTCCAATTCCCAGCCATCAATGGTCTTCGACTCATTTACCTACCCTCCATCAATAAGGATCTCATTCGAGCGCCTTTAATCCAGGTAACTCTTTGCCCTCAAGATACTCGAGTGACGCCCCACCACCAGTTGATATGTAACCAAAGTCTTCATCTTTAAATCCCAACGCTCTGACCGCGGCAGCCGAATCTCCTCCGCCGACAACCGAGAGTCCATCAACCTTAGTTAACGCCTCGGCAACTCGCCTGGTTCCCGAAGCAAAATTGGAGAATTCAAAGACGCCCATAGGTCCATTCCAGAAAACCGTCTTACACTTTTCAATCGCCCTTGCGAAGGTCGCACCACTTTCAGGTCCGATATCAAGGCCCATTTGGTCACTTGGAATTTCATCTACCGAAACCACCTTAGGATCGGCGTCAGCAAATTTCGGGGCAACAACAACATCACTAGGCAATAGGAGCTGAACTCCGCGTTCCTCAGCCCGATTCATAATCGCTTTTACCGTCTCTAAAGACTCGGGCTCAAAAAGGGAAGTGCCGATTGATTTACCTTGGGCAGCAAGGAATGTAAAGACCATCCCGCCGCCAATAGCGATTAAGTCCACCTTTTCAATTAAATTCGTTATTACGCCAATTTTGTCGGAGACCTTCGCGCCGCCGAGCACTACTCCATAAGGGCGAACCGGAGATTGCGTTAGTTTCTGTAGAACTTCCACTTCTGCATGAACTAATTTTCCAGCCGCGTGCGGAAGAAGGTTGGCTAACTCAAATACTGAGGCATGCTTGCGATGTACCGCACCAAAGCCATCGCCCACATATAAATCAGCATATGTTGCCAGTGTCTTCGCTAGCCCGAGACGCTCACCTTCATCTTTTGAAGTTTCAGCGCTTTCGTAACGAATATTCTCAAGTAAGACTATTTGACCAGTCGACAGTTCTGAGGTTGCTGCTCTTGCTGATGGACCAACTACATCTTCTGCAAAGACAACTTCTTTTCCTAGTAATTCACTTAATCTAGAAGCGATTGGGGCTAAGGAGAGCTCTGGTTTTCTCTCACCTTTTGGTCGTCCTAGATGGGCAGCAATAACAACGCCAGCCCCGCCATCGAGCAAAGCTTTTATGGTGGGAAGTGATGCCCGAATTCGACCATCATCGGTAATTATTCGTTTGCCATCAACTTCTTTTAACGGGACGTTTAAATCGCAGCGCAGAAAGACCCTTCTTCCCGCAAGAGCTAACGTATCGAGCGAACGTACCACTAGATTTGAAATGGAGTTCTAGAGTTTTGCGCCGATAAATTTCATAAGGTCAACGAGGCGGTTTGAATAGCCCCATTCATTGTCATACCAAGCAGCAACCTTCGCTTGATTTCCAATTACCTTCGTGATTCCCGCATCAAAAATACTCGAATGCGAATCAGTGACAATATCGGCTGAGACGATTGGATCCTCGGTATAACGGAGTATTCCTTTTAGCGGACCTTCTGCAGCTTTCTTCATTGCTGCATTTATCTCCACTGCGCTGGTCTCCTTTGCTAACTCAACGGTCAAGTCGGTAATTGAACCGGTTGGGACTGGAACGCGGAGTGCATACCCATCGAGCTTGCCCTTCAATTCCGGAAGCACGAGGCCAATTGCCTTTGCTGCACCGGTTGATGTTGGAATGATATTTGTGGCGGCAGATCGGGCTCTCCGGAGATCCTTATGAGGAAAATCTAGAATTACCTGGTCGTTGGTGTAGGCGTGAACGGTGGTCATGAATCCACGAACGATGCCAAAGTTGTCATTCAAAACCTTAGCCATTGGCGCCAAGCAGTTTGTCGTGCATGAGGCGTTGGAAATAATTTTATGTTTATTAGGATCATAAGAAGAGTCATTTACGCCCAGCACGAGAGTTACATCCTCATCAGTAGCAGGAGCTGAGATAACAACTTTCTTTGCTCCACCAGTTAGGTGTTTAGCGGCATCTGATGCCTTTGTGAAACGGCCGGTAGATTCAATGACGATCTCAGCGCCCACGCTCGCCCAAGGAAGTGCTGCGGGATCTTTTTCAGCAAAGACGCGAATCTTCTTCCCACCGATAGTGAGTGAGTTTTCATCGAAAGAGACTTCTTGATTTAGCCGTCCCAAGATTGAGTCGTACTTGATTAGGTGAGCAAGAGTGTCGATGCTAGTTAGGTCGTTGACTGCAACTATTTCAACCGGTGCATTTGATGCAAGTGCGGCGCGCAAAAAATTACGCCCAATTCGACCGAAGCCATTAATACCTACTTTGACCATGAAGAAACCTCTTTGTAACGGAATTAGCTTTTTGCCACAACTCTGTGGGCCCGCGGAAATTCTATCAGCGAACTAGATTTAGTTGAGCAGATCGGGTGAAAGCCCCGCTTCAGTATCAGGAATCCCTAGTTCTGATGCTCGCTTATCGGCCATTGCTAACAATCTACGGATGCGACCGGCGATTGCATCCTTTGTCATTGGTGGTGATGCCAAAGATCCCAGCTCTTCTAGGCTTGCTTGGCCATGATTAATTCTAAGTTCACCTGCATCTCTTAAATGCTTTGGAATATCTTCACCGAGAATTTCTAAAGCCCGGGAAACTCTTGCCGATGCGGCGACTGCGGCACGCGCTGATCTTCGCAAATTTGCATCATCAAAATTTGCAAGTCGATTAGCTGTAGCTCGAACTTCTCTTCGCATTCGGCGCTCTTCCCAAGCAAGCACACTTTCGTGCGCACCTAAACGTGTGAGTAGAACTCCGATTGCATCGCCATCACGGATTACCACTCGATCGACACCGCGGACTTCACGCGCCTTCGCCGTAATATTTAATCGTCGGGCCGCTCCCACCAAGGCAAGTGCAGCTTCTGGACCAGGACAAGTTATTTCAAGGGCTGATGATCGACCGGGTTCTGTAAGGGAGCCATGCGCTAAAAATGCACCGCGCCATGCTGCTTCCGCATCGCAGACCCCGGCAGAGACAACTTGGGGCGGAAGACCACGAACTGGGCGACCATTTGAATCAACTAGTCCGGTTTGGCGCGCTAGAGCATCTCCATCTTTTACAACTCTTACCAAATAGCGACTTCCCTTGCGCAATCCCCCTGCGCTAATTACTGCGAGATCTGATTCATGTCCATAAATGTCGGCAATGTCTTTTCGAACCCGGCGAGCTGCTTGCGCTGTATCTAATTCAATTTCCACCATGATTCGCCCAGAAGTTATGTGAAGACCTCCGGCGAAGCGAAGAATTGAGGAGACTTCTGCTTTTCGGCAACAGGGCTTTGAGATTGATAGTCGACTTAATTCGTCTTTGACGGAAGAGGTCATAGCCATAAGCGTTATCTAATCACTTCTGTCGCAAAAATGTTGCGGAAAACGGAACTTAATTTTTCGGGATCGTGGTGATTACTACCAGGGCTTGCCGCTAGCTCTGCAACAATTAAATTCCCGCTCATATCTTTAACAATTGCCTCCAATTCCCTGCCACTTTCACTTCTAGCCATTATTGATTCGTCAGCGATAGCAAAATCACATTTCAAATTAGGGGCATATTTCATAATTAGTCTTAGGTGATCGGCTGGAGAATAGCCCGCAAATTCATCGCCGGAAATGCTTGGATTAGCGTCAAGATTTAGGACGATTATCTTTCTAGCTTTTGATGAGCAAATTGCATCTCGCTGCTCATCTAGCAACAAGTGCGGTATAACGCTAGAGAACCATGAGCCCGGACCAAGTGTTAACCAATTAGCATCGGCTATGGCAGCCAAACCTTCTGGGGTCGGCTTAGCCCCCGCGGGAATTAACGATAGGTTCTCTAGAGTTCCCTTTCCGATTGCAACATCGGTCTGACCCCTGATTACCTGGGTTCCTTGCCAATTTCTAAATGTGCCTTCGATATCAAGTGGTTGCAGCGACATCGGTAGCACCCGACCTACAACTTTCAATAAGGCGCCGACGCGTTCAAGACCTTGAATTGGATCTCCGTCGCGATCCCAAAGCGCAGCAAGAAGTAAATTTCCCAGCGCATGGCCATTTAATTCTCCTTCGGAAGTAAACCGGTACTGCATCAGATTCGCCCAGTTTCTTCCCCATTCATCATCGCCACAAAGCGCAGCAAGTGCCATCCTTAAATCACCAGGTGGAAGTGAATTGAATTCCTCACGCAATCTGCCACTTGAACCACCGTTATCAGCAACAGTGACAATTGCAGTTATTTCCGGGGTTACGCGTCGGAGAGCTTTAAGCATGGCAGCAAGACCATGTCCGCCACCAAAAGAAACTACTTTCAACGCTCTCTTCCTAAATCTCGATGTATCGCATGAGCCGAAACCGAAGCATCCCCCGCTAGGTGAAGACCATTTAATCTATTAGCCAATTCTTCCGCGACTGCAACACTTCTGTGTTTTCCACCGGTGCACCCGATTGCAAGAGTTATAAATTTCTTTCCTTCATGTAAATATCCCTTTGCGATACTGTCGAAGAGCGCGACATAACGGTTTAGAAACTCAGGGACGGCATTTGCGTTAAGAACTGCTTCACTAACTTCTTTATCAAGTCCGGTCTTGGAGCGAAGCTCGCTCTGCCAATGTGGATTTGGGATGAATCGACAATCCATAACCAGGTCTGCATCTGCAGGTATACCGAATTTATATCCAAACGAAAGGACATTAACTTTAAGCGCGGCCAGTGAGCCACTCTGAAAAAGTTCGTTGATTTTCCGCTCTAATTGATGAATGTTAAGTTGCGAAGTATCTACAACTAAATCTGCCCCTGCTCTCATCTCCCTAAGTTTCGCGCGTTCACGCTCAATTCCGTCAACAATTCGATCATTGCCTTGCAGTGGGTGAGGTCTGCGTGATGATTCAAATCTCATAATTAGAACTTCGTCTGAGGCATCGACAAAAATAATCTTGCGCGATACCCCCTTCTCCACCAGTTCTGCAAGGGAGCGATTTAGATCATCGAAGAATTGACGTCCCCTCACATCAATTACTACCGCAATTGAATCCGAGGTCTGCTCAGTCATCTCAAGCACCGAGGCGAGAAGTGAAGGTGGGAGGTTATCGATTACATACCAACCGGAATCTTCCATGGAATGGGCAACAGTGGAGCGCCCTGCTCCACTCATCCCAGTAATTACTACGACTTCGCGCGTCATGGCGTCATCATGCTATCCATGTCAAGGATGTTCGGTTATCTCGCCAGTTTCGGTATCTACCTCGTAATTTCCAGCAATTTTCGTGAGAGTTTCCACAATGGAGTTTGCGGTCTTCTCCCCTACCCCAGGAACGGCCGCAATCTCAGTAGCGCTCGCCTTGCGCAAAGCAGCGATTGAACCAAAGGTCTCAAGAAGCGCATTTCGGCGCACCTCTCCAAGGCCGGCAATCTCATCTAAAAGCGATTCCAACATGAGCCTGGAGCGTTTCGAGCGATGGAATGTGATTGCAAAACGATGCGCTTCATCGCGAATCCGCTGCACTAAATAAAGCGCTTCACTATTGCGTTTGAGAATTACTGGATAAGTTCGATCAGGGAACCAGATCTCCTCAAGACGTTTCGCTAATCCGACTAAAGCGACATCCGTTATTCCAAGTTCAGCAAGAGCCCGTGCCGCAGCGTTTACCTGTCCGCGTCCGCCATCAACAATTACAAGTTGAGGTGGGTAGGCAAAGCGAGGCCTTGCTCCACCTTCGGCAGCAATTTCCTCCAAATCTAGATCTTTTTCCTCTAGATAGCGCTTAAACCTTCGAGTGATCACATGATGCATCGCTCGAGTGTCATCAAATTTCTCTTTATCATCGATTCCAAAGCGTCGGTAATCACTTTTCTTAGGTTGACCATCTTCAAAGACGACCATGGATGCGACAACTGACGTCCCTTGAATATTTGAGATATCAAAGCACTCTATTCGAAGTGGTAGCTCATCTAATTCAAGGGCGGTAGCGAGTTCCTCGAGAGTGCGACCTGAGACTGCAGCATCGTTAGCTCTCTTGCTCAGAAATTGAATTAAGGATTGGTGAGCATTTCGTTTTACGGTCTCCAAAATCTCTACTTTCTCGCCCCTCTGAGGAAAATGAATTGCCGTCTTTATTCCAGAGCGCTGTAACAAAAGCTCCTCAAGCGAAGTGCTATCCGGAATTTCCACATTTGCGTATATCTCTCGCGGAATTTCATACTCTCGATATATCAATTCCAAGGTAGCTAAAATCAGATTCTCGTCCTCAGGCAGATTTGTTCTATCCATAATCCAAGCTCTTGATCCGACTACTCTTCCGGCGCGCACACGAAAGAAGGAAGCAGCAGAATGGGTTATGTCATCGTGAAGCGCGATGAAATCTGCGGAAATAGAATCAGAAATTGCTGCTTGAGTAGATTCATTAGCTAGCTCGAGCGCCCTTAGTCGATCACGAATTTTGGCGGCGCGTTCAAATTGTTCTAACTTTGCGGCGCGCTCCATCTCACCTTGCAGCCTTGCTTCAAGATCAGCTCCTCCGCCCTCCATGAATTCGCTCAATTTCGAGATGAGAAGTCGATGACTTTCGCCATCGATTCGACCTACACACGGCGCGGCACATTTACCGATATCCCCCAGCAGGCATTGACGTTTGCTTTTTTGAGCACGTTCGAAATTACTTTTCGAGCACGAGCGGATTGGGAAGAGTTCCAGAATCAAATCAAAGGTCGTTCTGAGAGCCCATGCGTGAGCAAATGGTCCGAAGTATTTGATTCCTTTCTGCTTAGCTCGCCGCGTAATAAATAGCCGCGGAAAATCTTCCTTTACGCTTATTGCAAGAAATGGATATGACTTGTCATCTCGAAACTGGACATTGAATTGGGGACTCTCCTCTTTTATCCATGTGAATTCGAGTTGTAGCGCCTCCACTTCGGAATTAACTACAGTCCAATCCACGCGCGTCGCGGCATGAACCATTCGATTTGTCTTCTCTGGAAGGTTCTTTTGAAAATAAGAATTGAGTCGATTCTTTAGCGAACGAGCTTTACCCACATAAATAACGCGGCCGCCCTCATCGAAGAAGCGATAGACCCCCGGTTCATCTGGAACGCCTTGGGGCCGGTAACTATTTGGATCGGCCATAAATTACTTCGTTCGCTTAAGGGTCTCAGCCAAGAACTTTCCGGTGTAACTCGCCTTGTTTTTCGCCACTTCCTCTGGGGTTCCAGTAGCAACAACAGTGCCGCCGCCTGAGCCTCCTTCGGGACCTAGATCGATAACCCAATCTGCCGATTTGATGACATCCAAGTTATGTTCAATTACTACGACTGTATTCCCGGTATCCACCAAGCGTTGCAAAACTCCCAATAATTTTCTGACATCTTCAAAATGCAATCCGGTTGTTGGTTCATCGAGGACATAAATAGTTCTTCCAGTAGAACGGCGTTGTAATTCTGTTGCTAACTTAACTCGTTGTGCTTCACCGCCAGATAACGTCGGTGCCGACTGTCCGAGACGTACATAACCAAGACCAACATCACAGAGCGTCTTAAGGTAACGATGGATGGCTGGAATTGATTCAAAGAATTCGACCGCTTTCTCGATTGGCATGTCTAGAACTTCCGAGATGGTCTTACCCTTGTAGTGGACCTCTAAGGTCTCTCGGTTGTAGCGCGCGCCATGGCAGACTTCGCATGGAACATAAACATCAGGCAAGAAGTTCATTTCTATTGTGATCGTGCCATCGCCTGCACAATTCTCACAGCGGCCACCCTTGACGTTAAAGGAGAAGCGACCTTGTTGGTAGCCGCGCACTTTTGCTTCACTTGTTTCGGCAAAGAGCGCGCGGATCTTGTCAAAAACTCCGGTGTAAGTCGCTGGATTAGATCTCGGCGTTCGCCCAATCGGTGATTGATCTACATGTACAACTTTGTCGAGGTTCTCTATCCCGCTAATGGTTCTATGTCGACCCGGAACTATTCGGGCGCCATTCAATTTATTGGCTAGTACCGAGTAGAGAATGTCATTTACGAGCGTTGATTTTCCGGAACCACTTACACCGGTTACTGAAATGAAAAGGCCTAATGGGAAGGTAACATCAATTGACTTGAGATTATTTTCTTTAGCTTCCTTAACGACGAGGGACTTCTTCGAGTTTATTGCGCGACGTTTCTTGGGGATAGCAATAGTGGAACGGCCCGAAATATAAGCACCAGTAATGGACTTCTTCGAAGTGGTTAAACTCTCAAAGTCTCCCGAGACAACAATTTCTCCCCCATGTTCGCCTGCCCCCGGACCAATATCAACAATCCAATCAGCAGTTCTGATGGTTTCTTCATCATGCTCAACCACGATCAAGGTATTACCAAGGTCGCGCAAGTGCGTAAGCGTCTCAATTAATCTTCGATTGTCTCGTTGGTGCAGGCCAATACTTGGTTCATCTAGGACATAAAGAACTCCGACCAATCCCGAACCAATCTGGGTGGCAAGCCGGATGCGCTGAGCTTCGCCACCAGATAAAGATGCGGCGGCTCTAGCCAAAGTTAGATACTCAAGACCTACATCTAGCAAGAAGCCCAAACGTGCATTGACTTCTTTCATCACCCGTTCGGCAATTTTCATCTCGCGGGTGCCAAGCTTTATCTCTTTAAGAAACTTTGCGCATGCATCGATTGAGAGCTCACAAATTTCGGCAATGTTCTTCCCACCCACAGTTACTGCTAATACTTCGGGCTTTAGCCTCGAACCATTACAGACCGCGCATGGCGTTTCGCGCATATAAGCTTCGTACTTCTCGCGGCTGTAATCGCTCTCGGTTTCGCCATGACGCCGTTCGATAAATGGAATGACGCCTTCAAAGCCAGTTGAATAGCTACGAACCCGGCCATAGCGATTCTTATATTTAACGTGGACTTCATACTCATAGCCATTGAGAATCGCTGCCTTAGCTTTTTCAGATAGCCGCTTCCACGGAGTATCCATTGAGAACTTCACATCTTTTGCAAGTGCCTCTAAAAGGTTATTGAAATAGTCCACACTCTGACCACCCGCCCAAGGCGCAATTGCACCCTCGTTTATTGAGATTGAATCATCTGGGATAACTAATTCCTCATCGACAACAAGTTTTGAACCAATACCAGTGCACTCCGGGCAGGCACCAAAAGGCGAATTAAAGGAGAAGGAGCGAGGTTCCATCTCTTGAAATGAGAGGCCACAATCGTGACAGGCCAACAACTCGCTGTAGGTGCGCTCGCGTTCACCTTTCTCTTTAGCATCTACAAACTCAAGAGTTACTAAACCATTTGCAAGGCGCAGCGCAGTCTCAATCGAATCAGTCAGCCGCTGTTTCGATTCGGACTTGGCAGTTAAGCGATCTATTACTACTTCTATCGTATGTTTCTCTTGCTTCTTTAGTTTTGGTGGTTCACTCAGTTGCACTGTTACACCATCAACTCGTGCCCGTGAGTAGCCTTGGGCGAGAAGATCTTTAAATAAATCAGCGAACTCACCTTTTCGTGCGCGAATCATCGGTGCGAGAACTTGGAAACGAGTTTCTGGCGCGAGTGCAAGGATTTGGTCAACTATGTTCTGTGGGGTCTGTTTGGTGATTGGCTTACCGCATTTTGGACAGTGAGGTTTGCCAGCGCGGGCAAAGAGCAATCTCAAGTAATCGTAAACCTCAGTAATTGTGCCAACGGTTGAGCGGGGATTTCGATTTGTGGACTTTTGATCTATTGAAACGGCAGGTGATAGACCTTCGATGAAATCAACATCTGGTTTATCCATTTGGCCAAGGAATTGTCGAGCATATGCCGAGAGTGATTCGACGTAACGGCGTTGCCCTTCGGCGAAAATTGTGTCAAAGGCAAGTGATGACTTACCCGAACCTGAAAGGCCGGTGAAAACGATGAGCGAATTGCGTGGAAGGTCAAGTGAAACATTTTTAAGGTTATGTTCGCGCGCTCCACGAACAATCAAACGATCCGCGCTCACTTAATGCCACCCTCGTCCATACTTCTTAACTCCCGCTTCAATTCCTTGATTTCATCCCGCAAGCGGGCGGCTAGTTCGAATTGCAATTCAGCAGCGGCGCTACGCATCTGCTCGGTTAACGATTCGATGAGCCCGAGTAACTCGGCGCGAGGTAAGGCTACGAGTGACTTGGCATGTACGCCAACTGGAGTTTCTGTAACTCCCTTTCTTCGCCCTCCGCTAAGCAGGCTATCGGTGTCCTCGCTCTCTTTTTCAATCAAATCGGTTATGTCCGCAATCTTCTTGCGCAGGGGTTGCGGATCTATTCCCATCGCCTCGTTGTAGGCCACTTGTTTTGCGCGGCGACGATTTGTTTCGTCTATGGCATTGCGCATGGAATCGGTTAGGTTGTCAGCATACATATGCACTTCGCCCGATACATTTCGAGCAGCTCTACCTATGGTCTGAATCAATGATCTAGTCGATCTTAAGAAACCTTCTTTATCGGCATCAAGGATTGAGACAAGTGAAACTTCAGGTAAATCTAGACCTTCTCGTAAAAGATTGATTCCTACCAAGACGTCGTATTCCCCAAGTCGCAATTCCCTTAGAAGTTCAACGCGTCTTAAGGTATCGACCTCCGAGTGAAGATATCTAACTCTGATTCCCGCGTTAGCAAAGTAATCAGTTAAGTCCTCCGCCATTTTCTTGGTTAATGTAGTTACCAGCACTCGCTCATTTCGCTCCGCCCGAGCATTTATTTCCACCATCAAGTCATCAATCTGATTCTTTGTAGGTTTGAGAATTATCTTTGGATCAATGAGACCAGTAGGCCTAATTACCTGCTCCACAAATACTCCGCCAGCCTGTTCCATTTCATATGGCCCTGGTGTGGCCGAGAGGTAAACCTTCTGGGGTGTTCGCTCTAGGAATTCATTAAAAGTGAGCGGCCGGTTATCCATCGCGCTGGGAAGCCTAAATCCATGTTCAACCAAAGTCCGCTTGCGCGAAGCATCCCCCTCATACATCGCACCGATTTGGGGAACTGTTATGTGAGACTCGTCAATTACACATAAGAAATCTTCTGGAAAGTAATCTAGTAAGCAATTTGGGGCAGACCCCGGAGCACGACCATCGATATGGCGGGAGTAATTTTCAATTCCTGAACAAAAACCGAGTTGGGCGATCATCTCTAAATCAAATTGGGTACGCATGCGAAGGCGCTGCGCCTCCAACAATTTATTAGAGCGCTCTAATTGTTCAAGTCTTATAGCTAGTTCAGCCTCGATATCGGCCATCGCTCGTTTCATTGTTGCAGGGCTCGCTGAGTAGTGAGTTGCCGGGAAGATAAATACTTCCTTAACATCACTCACAATCTCGCCAGTGAGCGGGTTTAGCGTCGTTAGTCGTTCAATCTCTTCGCCAAACATCTCAATGCGAATAGCCAACTCTTCATAAACCGGGATAATTTCAACGGTATCGCCTCTTACTCTAAATGTTCCGCGCTCGAAGGCCATATCGTTCCGCTTATATTGAATATCCACGAACCTTCGAAGAAGTGCGTTTCGCTCAATTGAATCCCCCACATTTATCCGGACCATCCGATCGATGTACTCCTGTGGCGTGCCCAATCCGTAGATGCATGAAACCGTAGCCACTACAACAACGTCTCGCCTTGTGAGTAATGAATATGTTGCTGAGTAGCGAAGTCGTTCGACCTCGGAATTTATCGATGCATCCTTCTCTATGAAGGTATCAGTTTGTGGGACATAAGCTTCTGGTTGGTAATAGTCATAGTAGGAGACGAAATACTCAACTGCATTATTTGGTAATAATTCGCGAAACTCATTAGCGAGTTGGGCGGCGAGCGTTTTGTTTGGAGCTAGAACAAGAGTTGGTCTTTGGACCTGCTCAATTAGCCATGCCACTGTCGCTGATTTTCCAGTTCCTGTCGCACCTAGCAAAACTATGTCAGATTCGCCCCGGTTAACTCGATCGGTTAAATTTGCAATTGCACTGGGTTGGTCGCCGGCAGGTTGAAAATCACTAATTACCTTAAAGGGTCTATCCGCTCTGGGCGTAGTAGTAATTGCACGCGTCATTTATTGATTCGCGGCAATATCTCGCGCTCCCAGACTTCAGCAACTCTTGCCTCTAACTCTTCTTGAGTTCCATCATTTTCGATCACAATGTCAGCAATCGAGGCTCGTTGCTCATCACTAGCTTGAGCGTTAATTCTTCGTTCAATCTCGTAACTTTTCATCCCGCGCTGAGCAAGGCGCGCCTTTCTGTTTTCAAGGGTAGAGGCGATAGTTATCACTACATCAAAGCGACTCTTGCCATTCGTCTCAAAGAGAAGTGGGATTTGATTTATTACAACTCCGTCTTGAGGGACCCGAGCAGCAATGCGAGTTGCGATATCGCGTACTCTTGGGTGAATAATTGCCTCTAGATTTCGCCGGGCCAGTTCATCTTTAAAGACTATTTCGGCCAATTTCGCTCGATCAATCTCTCCGCCCGAGAGAATCGCATCACCGAAACTTGCAACTACCTCATCAAAGCCAGGAGTTCCACGTTCAATTGCATCGCGCGCAAGTTGATCTGAATCGATAACAACTGCGCCCAATTCCTCAAAGAATTCAGCAGCGAGAGACTTACCTGAACCGATACCTCCGGTGAGAGCTATTGAGAGCATCGCGCCTTCTCCAAAGTTCTGGGGTTAAGTCTTACTCAGTTCCAAATATAGAGAAAAGGGCCAGACAATAAATCTGGCCCCCTTCTCAATCACTACTACTCTGCTGAGCTAGTTGCGCCATCTTCTGCAGGTTGTTCTGCAGCTGCGGCGGCATCTGCTGCTTGGGCTTGCGCCTTCTGCTTCTTGTGAGCAAGGAAACGTGCTTGAGCTTCTGCGTATTGGCGCTCCCACTCTTCACGTTGTGTTTCATAACCAGGCTTCCACTCTTGTGTTTGTGGGTCAAAGCCTTCTGGATAGATGAAGTTTCCATTTTCATCATAACGAGCAGGCATTCCGTATTGCGTAGGGTCGAAAGCTTCAACTGGAACGTCATGTCCCTCATTAGCCTGCTTTAGCGAGAGAGAGATACGACGACGTTCAAGATCAATATCGATAATCTTTACAAAGAGTTGGTCGCCAACTTGTACTACCTGCTCTGGGATTTCGACATGGCGTTCCGCGAGCTCGGAGATATGAACTAATCCTTCGATGCCATCGAATACCCGAATAAATGAGCCAAATGGAACCAATTTTGTGACCTCACCAGGAACTACTTGATTAATGGTGTGAGTTCTAGCAAATGCTTGCCATGGATCTTCTTGAGTTGCCTTAAGGGATAGCGAAACCCGCTCACGCTCAAAGTCAACTTCCAAAACTTCCACAGTTACTTCATCGCCCACTTCAACAACTTCGCCAGGATGATCAATGTGCTTCCACGATAGTTCGGAGACATGCACAAGACCATCAACACCGCCAAGATCAACGAAGGCGCCGAAATTCACTATTGAAGAGACAACGCCGGAGCGAACTTGTCCCTTCTGTAGCTGGTTAAGGAATGAGGTGCGCGATTCGGATTGAGTCTGTTCCAAGTATGCGCGGCGAGAGAGAACCACATTGTTACGGTTCTTATCTAGCTCGATGATTCTTGCTTCGACTTGCTTGCCAATGTATGGCGATAGATCACGTACGCGACGCATCTCAACAAGGGATGCAGGAAGGAAGCCGCGTAGACCGATATCGACGATCAAGCCACCTTTCACAACTTCAATAACGGTTCCGACAACGACTTCGTCTCGCTCTTTCTTTCCTTCAATCTCGCCCCAGGCCTTCTCGTATTGGGCGCGCTTCTTGGAGAGGATTAAGCGACCTTCTTTATCTTCCTTCTGTAGAACGAGCGCTTCAATCCGCTCGCCAATTTTCACTAATTCACTTGGATCTAAGTCATGGCGAATTGATAACTCGCGTGAAGGAATTACACCTTCAGTCTTGTATCCAATATCTAGAAGTACTTCGTCACGATCTACTTGAACGACGACTCCTGAGACTAAATCTCCATCATTGAAATTCTTGATTGTGCCTTCGATTGCGGCGAGGAAATCTGCTGCTGTTCCGACATCATTTAACGATATTTGAGTTGACAAGTTACTCCGTGGGGAAATTTTCTAGTAGGGCACGCTTAAAGTCCGACTCCAATTTGAATTGGGTATTTCCTTCTAGGTCTAAGGTGATACAAGATCCCCAAGCGCGGAGCGCAAGATTACTTTCAATAGTGGATAGGGGTCAATTTGGACCCTAGTGGGCGGCTAGATCCCAACTCTTTCCAAAACCTACATTGACATCAAGCGGGGCTCTGAGCGGGTAAGCCCCTCCCATATCTCGTCGCACCAACTTTTCAAGTCGTTCCGCTTCACCTGGAGCAACTTCGAAAATCAACTCATCATGAACTTGCAACAAAAGTCGAGATTTCAGTCCCTCGTTCGCTAAAGACTTCGCCACATTTAGCATTGCAACTTTGATGATGTCCGCTGCTGAACCTTGTATTGGGGCATTTAGCGCGGCACGTTCGGCGACTTCGCGCCGCTGCCGGTTCTCATGATTTAGATCTGGAAGATAACGTCTCCGACCCAAAATCGTCTCGGTATATCCCCGCTCCCGGGCAACTCGCACCACCTCTTTCAAATAATCTTGAATTCCGCCAAATCGTTCAAAGTACTTTCCCATTAACGCGCTCGCTTCGGCCGGTGCAATATCTAGTTGTTGCGCCAGTCCGAATGATGAGAGCCCATACGCCAGACCATATGACATAGCTTTTATTTGGCGACGCATCTCGCTATCAACTTCTTTAATTGGAATTCCAAAAACTTGTGACGCAACCGTTGTGTGCAGATCTTCTCCTTCATGAAATGCTTTTAGCAAGCCCTTGTCTTCCGAAAGGTGCGCCATGATCCGCATCTCAATTTGACTGTAGTCCGCCGTCATTAAGTCGACATAGGGAGCTTGCGCTACAAATGAGTTGCGAATCCTTCTTCCCTCATCGCTTCTGATCGGAATATTCTGAAGATTCGGATCGGTTGATGAGAGCCTTCCCGTTGCAGCAACGGTCTGTTGAAAAGTCGTATGTATCCGACCATCAGATGCAATTGCGCTAATTAGTCCTTCGACAGTAGTTCTCAACTTCGCAACTTCTCTTATTCGCAGCAAGTTCTGAAGGACTGGATGGCTGGTCTTTGCGAACAACCACTCTAAAGATTCGGCATCAGTGCTAAATCCGGTCTTTATTTTCTTAGTTTTCGGTAAACCCAACTCATCGAAAAGGATTACTTGCAATTGCTTGGGCGAGGAGACATTGAAATCTCGGCCGGCAGCTTTGTAGGCCGCCGATGTGGCTGCGAGTTCTTCACTTGCAAAGAACGCCTGGAGGGCGTTTAACTCATCTCGATCTACACCAATACCGATGCGCTCCATCTGTGCCAATAGATGCAGGCTAGGCATTTCAAGATTGGTAAATAGATCTCCCAATTCACGATTTTTAAGTTCAGATTCAAGCACTTCATGAAGTTCAAATAGATAGGCAGCAATTTCGGGTTGTGCTGAATCTCCAAACAAACCTTCTTGTTTTGCAGGCAAGGTGATGCCTAGATACCTACCCAATAACTCTTCGATTTCAAGGTCTCTTGTTCCAGGATTAACTAGGTATGCTGCAAGCTCAATATCAAAAGTACAAGATGTGAGAACTTCGCGCCGGATTAACGCTTTAGCGCCGTAGGCAATCAATTCAGGGAGGGCTGGAATCTGCAGTCCATCGATCGGTGCTGAGATCACATTCTGGTTATCGAAAGCAATAGCTACGCCCTCTCCAGTGTCTAGTAGCGCAATAGGTCCCTCGGCCTTTGCTAACTTAGCTTCCAGCTCTTTTGTACTAAGTGTTTCAACTTTTATCTTTCGGGTTTTTAAAGCTGTTTTTTGGGAGGGCGTTTCTTTCTCGGCACCCGATAGCGCTGCCGCTCGATCTCTAAGCGCCTTGATCTCAAGTTTTTCAAATAGAGCGGTCGATTTAGCCGAATCGATACCGCTCCACTTCAAGTCTTCTATTTCTACATCGATTGGTACATCGCTTTTTAGCTGAGTCAATTCTCGGTTCTTTATTACAGAGGCTAGAGATGAGCGAAGTGATTCCCCTGCCTTACCAGGCACTTCATCTACCTTTGCAATTAACTCTTTGAGCGAGCCAAACTCATTTATCCACTTTGCTGCGGTTTTCTCGCCAACGCCAGGAATCGAGGGGAGGTTATCGCTTGGGTCACCGCGCAATGCCGCAAAGTCTGGATACTGCTTGGGAGTCAAGCCATACTTTTCACTTACCGCATCCGGGGTCATGCGCGCTAAATCAGTAACTCCCTTGCGCGGATAGAGAACCGTTACTTTGTCGGTCACAAGTTGGAAAGAATCCCTATCCCCTGTACAGATAAAGAACTCGGCATTGCCATCTCCCTTAGCAACAATCGTTGCCAAGACATCGTCCGCCTCATAACCCTCGCTCTCAAAACTCTTAATATTGAAGGCCTCGACTAATTCGGAGATGTATGAGAGTTGTGAGCGGAACTCATCGGGGGTCTTCGCTCGATTGGCTTTGTATTCGGGGAAAGCCTCACTTCTAAAGGTCTTACGTGAAACATCAAATGCAGCTGCAATATGAGTTGGCTTCTCGTCTCGAATTAAATTAAGTAGCATCGACGCAAAGCCGTATATCGCATTTGTATGTTGCCCGGTTGAAGTTGTGAAATTCTCAAGCGGCAATGCATAGAAGGCTCGATAAGCAAGTGAGTGACCATCTATAAGAAGTATTCGAGGCTTCATCAACGACAATCCTAGGGATAGCCTCGTAGAATCCTCACCATGAAAGATTTCATGGAGGTTCTACGCGAACGCGGCCGCGGTGCGTTGGATCAGAAAATGGGAATTGAGATTATCGAGGCCTCTCCCTCGCGTCTTGTGGCAACGATGCCGGTGGAAGGAAATACGCAACCTCTTGGCCTGCTTCATGGCGGTGCAAATGTTGTTCTCGCCGAGAGCCTCGGCTCTATTGGAACCCAACTACATGCTGGCCCCACTCGCCGGATAGTTGGCGTTGATATAAATGCGACTCATCACAAATCGGCCACCTCTGGAATTGTTACCGCAGTAGCGACTGCGATAACTCTTGGAAAAACTCTTTGCTCTTACAATGTCGAGATCACAAACGATAAGGGCGAGCGGACTTGTACTGCGAGAATTACTTGCTTGATTTTGGCCGAACGAACCTAGAAGATTTCGCGAGCACCTGTACCCAAGTAAGCTGACTTAACATGAGGGTCATTAAGTAAATCTTTGGCTTTTGCTTCTTTAGTAATCTTTCCAATTTCAAGCACATACGCCCTATGAGCTCTACTTAAAGCTTGTTGCGCATTCTGCTCAACTAGAAGAATTGTTACTCCTTGTTTGTTGATCTCAGTAATGATGTTGAAAATATTTTGAATCATCATGGGAGCAAGGCCCATCGAAGGTTCATCTAGTAGTAGCACCTTTGGTCTGGCCATCAACGCCCTACCAATTGCCAACATCTGTTGCTCGCCACCCGAGAGGGTTCCTCCCGCTTGTGATGAACGCTCTTTAAGACGTGGGAAAAGTTCGTAAACGCGAGCCAAATCTTCAGACATTTCTTCTTTGCGCGTCTTGCGGTTGTACTTACCCATCTCAAGATTTTCAAGCACCGTCATGCCCGGGAATATTCCTCGACCTTCTGGCGCTTGAGAGATTCCTAAGTCGGCCCTTTCGTAAGCGGGAATATCGTTTATGTTTGTTCCATCGAAGAGAATCTCGCCTTTTGTTACTGGTCGTAAACCTGAAATTGTTTTTAGAGTCGTAGTCTTTCCAGCTCCGTTAGCGCCAATAAGGGTGACAATCTCGCCTTGATTAACCGAGATAGTTATCCCCTTTAAGGCTTCGATTTTGCCGTAATAGACCGATAATTCTTTAACTTCAAGACGCATCTATCGGCGCTCCCAAGTAGGCCTCGATAACTCGAGGATCGTTTTGGACTTTCGATGGAACATCGTCTGCAATCTTGGTTCCAAAATCTAGAACTGAGACTCGATCTGAAACGCCCATGACGAGAGACATATCATGCTCGATTAGTAAAACTGTGTATCCCGCGTCGCGAATCTTTCTTATCGTTTCTGCGAGTGCCATTTTTTCAGCTGGATTAAATCCGGCGGCTGGTTCATCGAGAAGTAGTAATCCAGGATTGGTTGCCATAGCGCGAGCAATTTCTAGTCGACGTTGGTCACCGTATGGAAGATTCTTGGCGAGTTGCCCAGCTCGCTTCGAAATTCCGATGAAATCTAAAATCTCTAGCGCTCGTTTCTTACTTGCCTCTTCTTCGCGACGCGAACGAGGAGTTCCGAAAATTGAACCAACGACTCCCACCTTGTTATGAACATCAGCAGCAGTCATGACATTTTCAAGAGCAGTACTCTCGCCAAAAAGTCGAATGTTCTGGAAAGTTCTAGCAATTCCTAATTTAGTGACATGGTGGCGCTTCATACCAACGATTGATTTACCTTTGTATTGGATATCTCCCTCGGTCGGCGTGTACACACCTGTGATGACGTTGAACACCGTGGTCTTGCCCGCACCATTCGGTCCGATGAGCGCAGCAATCTCTCCCTCATTTACATGAAAGTTAACTTTGTTTAGTGCAGTCACGCCACCAAACTTCATCGTTACATTATCAAGATGCAGAATGCGATTCGTCATTTGGTTTCACTCTCGAACTTTTCACGCTTCTTGCGCGGCAGAATTCCATCTGGACGCAAGTTCATAATCAAGACCAAGACGATTCCAAAGACTAGTTGGCGTGGTTGGGTTAGGAATCGAATTCGCTCTGGGAGATAAGCAAGGATTGTTGCGCCCAGCATGACTCCAAATGGATTTCCAATTCCACCAAAAACGACGCAGGCAAGCACCAAAATTGAAACATTTAAGCTAAATTGATCAGGAACAATCGAAAGAATCTGGGTTGCATAGAGGCATCCACCAGCTCCACCGACGGCGGCGCCGAGTACGAAAGCCCAAACCTTGTATTTGAATGTGGGAACGCCCATTAATTGGGCGACATCGTCATCTTGTCGAATTGCATCCCAAGCGCGACCTGGACGTCTAACCGACATGCGTCTAACTGCCCAATAGGTAAGAAGAATCATCGTTACAAGAACCCAGTAATAAGGTTTCGGGTTAAGAATCTCAAACTTCATGCCAAATAAATCTGGTGGAGTGGGGATGCCGGCAATTCCTCTAGCGCCACCGATGAATTCCTCGTTGACAGCCACGATTCGAACAATTTCGCCAAAGCCCAAAGTAACAATTGCTAGATAGTCGCCTCGCAACCTCAGAGCAGGCGCGCCTAACAAAACACCAGAGAGCATGGATAGTCCCATGGCAATCGGAAGAATTTCCCAGAAATTTAAGTTAGTTCTAGTTCCAAGTACACCCATGGTGTAAGCGCCGATTGCAAAGAAAGCGACGAAACCAAGATCGAGCAACCCGCTCTTTCCCACCACGATGTTTAGACCAATCGAGAGAAGAACAAACATGCCAATTGGATAGAAGAGGACTGACTCAAACAATGAACCCGGCGTATTAATTATCGGGTTATTCAAAAATGGCAGCGCGTAAACGAAAAGAATCATGGAAACAACAAGGGAGCGACGCTTTAGTTTAGAAGCACCTTCCCACCAGGTTGCGCCAGCATCTCGAAGATTAATCATTTGCTAGACCCTCGCCTGTTGAATTGATTCGCCAAGCAGACCAGTTGGCTTGAGCAGAAGAACTAACACAAGAATAGTGAAGGCAATTACATGCTTCCACGCGGTGCCGAAAAGAACTGATCCGTATACCTCGAGTAGGCCAAGCACAAAACCGCCCACGAGCGCCCCTCTTATATTGCCAATTCCACCCAGGACCGCTGCGGTAAAGGCGCTGATTCCAAGGAAGAACCCGACACGGAATGAGGTGTTTTCGTAGACTAAAACATAAAAGAATGCAGCGGCGCCAGCCATGAGTCCGCCCATAAGAAATGTCACTGTGACAACTTTATTTATATTTATGCCCATCAGGACGGAAGTTTGTTCGTCTTGAGATACCGCCCTGATGCCTTTGCCAATTCTTGTCTTTGAGATGAAACGATCGAGTATAAACATCATTACACCTGCGGCAATTATCACAAGAAGTTTGTCATTTCGAATCTGGGCGCCGAAAATTTCAGCAATAAAGGACTTTTCAAAGAAGCGCGGGAACTCTCTTGGCAACGAATCCGTAATAATTCGGAATGCCTCAACCAGAGTGATCGAAACTCCGATTGCAGAGATTAGAGTTGCAAGTTTCGAAGCTCCTCGATTGCGTAATCTTCGGTAGGCAACTAGCTCTACAAGCACTGCAACAATTCCTGAAGTTAACATCGCAACAACTAAGCAGACGATAATGGTAAGAATTAATCTTCCGCCCGTTATGGGATCATCTTCAATTGCAATTCCCATAATGTCGGAAGAGGCGATTAGCGCCGCAAAAGTTCCAATCATGAAAACTTCCGAATGGGCAAAATTAATCAGGCGAAGTACGCCATAAACAAGTGTGTAGCCAAGTGAGATAAGCGCATAGATCGCGCCCAGTGCGAGACCGTCAAAGGTCAAAGATGGAAATTCAGAGAAGAGGAGCGAGAAATCCAAGTTAGCTACACCGAACTTTCTTTAAATTCAGTTTGATTTAAAACGTTAAATTAAGAGAGTTACAGAAGTGAACCGAAGTTCACTTCTGTAACACCCAATTACTACTTTTTGCTAACTAGCGTTACTTGATTGCGCCAGTAAGGACGATCTTGCCGCCCTTGATGACGAATCCATTAACGTCTACGCCAGCAACCTCACCCTTATCATCGAACTTCAGGGTCTTGGAAAGGCCCTTATGTGAGTTCTTCTTGATGAAGTTGAGGATTGAAGCGCGATCCTTATTGCCCTTCTTGATAGCGGCAATGAAGAAGTTAGCCGCGTCATAGGACTCTGTGGTGTAAACACCAGGAGCGTTGCCCATGGTCTTAGTGAACTCTGCAGCAAGTTTCTTATCAGCTGCCTCTAGCGGAACAGCTGGAGCGGTCAAGATTGCTCCTTCTGCTGCCTTACGAGCCAACTTAACGAACTGTGCATCAAGTACACCATCACCGGCAGCAAATACAGCCTTCGAACCAGAGTCGCGGAGTTGCTTTACCAATACTGCAGCTTGGCTGAAGTAACCGGTGTATGCAACAACGTTCGCCTTGGACTTCTTAATCTTTGCAAGAGTAGAAGTGAAGTCTGTTGTGCCTTGTGGGGTTGTCTCTTTACCAACAACGCGTGAGCCAAGTGTGAAATCTACTAGCTTGGCAAGACCAACTGAGTAGTCAGTTGCATCATTGATTAGGAATACCTTTGCATCCTTGACCTTCGATGTAATCAAACGGGCAAGTGCTGGACCCTGATAATCATCAGTTAGAACCGCGCGATGGAAAATCTTTCCACCGAAATCAAAGAGAGTTGGATTAGTTGCAGATGGTGTGATGATCGGTAGACCAGCTGATAGGTAAACAGGAAGCGACACGCGTGACGCACCTGAGTAAGCAGGACCAACGAGAGCAACAACGCACTCATCTTGTGGAACGGAAGGAGCGATTGGGCCTGCAACTGCAGGATCTCCCTGGTCATCAACTTCCTTAACTTCGATATCTAGACCTGACTTCTTGACGGCGAATTGCACACCACGAAGCTCATTGAGACCTAGAGCCGCTTCTGGACCAGTTAGTGGTCCCTGGTAAGCGATTTTTAGTTTGCCTGTGCAAGCCGCGTTCGCTGCTGGGGTTAGCGCTACTGTCAAACCCAGAGCCAATGCGAGTGCAGAGACGATTGAAGATACTTTCTTCATTTATTGCCTTTCATTCATGATCATGCCCCCTGGGACAGGGAGGGGTGAAGGTTAGCGTTAGCCTCACGCTCAGCACAATTAAATTTCCCGCCCAATGAAATAACTTTCCCGTTATATGAGACGGGTTCAATCGGTTGAAACTAGATATGAGGCGCAGAGGCTGGATCTATTACGGCCTCGGCAACCTGCTTCATGCTGACCCGTCGATCCATCGCAGTCCGTTGAATCCATTTGAAGGCTTCGGGTTCACTAAGTCGCATTGCCTGCATCAAAATTCCCTTGGCTCGTTCGATAATCTTTCTAGTTTCCAGACGTTCAGTTAAGTCAGTAACTTCAGTTCTTAACGCGAGCATCTGAGCGTGACGAGTAATTGCAATTTCTATTGCGGGTAGCAAATCGTTGACAGTGAAAGGTTTAACTAGGTATGCCATAACACCGGCATCGACCGCTCGTTCCACCAAGTCTTTCTGGCTAAATGCTGTCAGCATTAAAACCGGACTAATCTCGACTATCGACTCCGCGGCTGTTATTCCATCGATCTTGGGCATCTTCACATCAAGAATGGCAAGATCTGGTTTCAACTCTTTAGCAAGATTTATTGCTTCTTCACCATTGGTTGCCTCGCCTACAACTTCATATCCACTCTCACGTAACATTTCAGCAAGATCCATCCGAATTAAAGTTTCATCTTCGGCGATAAGAATTCGCTTAGTTGTTTGATTTGCTGACATGTGCCTCGAGTCGGATTCGAACCGACACTATACGGTTTTTGAGACCGTCCTCTCTACCGTTGGAGTACCGAGGCGAGGAAGTCGTAGTTTAGCGATACGCCGGAGCGACGCCACCTACTGCGTCCCCAATGATGTGTACTCGCATTGCATTTGTTGACCCTGGTATTCCGGGAGGCGAGCCTGCAACAATCATAATTGCTTCACCCTTATTTACGCGATGCTCCTTTATGAGGATTGCATCAACTTGTTTGACCATTTCATCGGTCGTTTGTACGAGAGGAGTAATAAAGGGTTCAATCCCCCAAGAAAGAGCGAGTTGTCTATAAGTTGTTTCATCAGGCGTAAGTGCAACAACCGGAATATTGCTACGAAGGCGTGACATTCTTCGCGCCGAGTCACCTGACTTGGTAAAAGTTGCTAGCACTTTAGCCCCAATTACCTGTCCGACCTCGGTTGCTGCCTTTGTTATTGCTCCACCTTTAGTTCTGGGGTTATGCATAAGCGCCGGAATGAGGTGAAGTGCATCAGTCTCAGTTTTCTCGATAATTCGC
>JACCED011870940.1_pt1 | contig 26719 bp, 25 predicted proteins | sample 7455021 | NCBI WGS metagenome assembly JACCED01 (sample SAMN15323456, study PRJNA562643) | freshwater metagenome | isolation source: river surface water | place: USA:Blue River Watershed | collected 2017-08-19 | reverse complement strand
AGCAATTGGCTTAGTGGGAATAGTATTAATCGTCGGAATAGAGAGCGTTTCTGATGTCAGCAACGCCTGGGCACTTCTACAAGTTCTAATTGCCGCAGCAGCTTATGCGTGGGCAACAAACATGATTTCTCGAAAAGTAACTGATGTGCCAGGTGTAGCGATAAATGGCATCGCTATGACCATTGCCGCCTTTCTATTCGCGCCATTTGCTTTAATAAATGCTCCAGATATTGCTCCATCGTTAAACGCAATCATGGCAACCGTTGGACTCGGAGTTCTCAGTAGCGGAATTGCATTCTGGGTATTCTTCATCGTGCTAGACGAAATTGGTCCAGCTAGAGCATCTTTAGTTGTATATCCAAATACGGCAGTTGCGGTCTTACTGGGTGTCGTTTTATTGAATGAGCCAATCACGCTAGCGATTTTGATTGGCTTACCCCTTGTTTTAATTGGCTCCTTCTTCGCAAGTAGAAAACCTAAGAGCGCTACATTCGCATCTTAGTTTTGAATAAACCCTAGTTTCTGGAGCGCCTTCGAATCTTTTTGCCAATTTTCAATAACTTTTACGTGAAGCGATAGGAATACTTTTTTGTCGAGAAATTTCTCAATTTCGATTCGAGCGTTTGTTCCAATCTCCTTGAGATTAGAGCCACCTTTACCAATTAAAATCGCTTTTTGGCTATCTCTTTCAACGATGATTGAGGCGTGGATATCAGTCAGATTCTTATCGGTTCTTTCACTTAGATCGTCAACTTCTACCGCCACAGAATGAGGAACTTCTTCTCTAAGGTTTGCGATGGCTGATTCCCTAATGAGTTCAGCTATCGAAATCATTTTATCTTGATCTGAGAACATATCTGATGGATAGAACGCAGGACCAGTTTCAGCATGCTTAACAAGAAGATCAATTAGTAGTTGGATCTGTTCGTCAGTGAACGCAGATACTGGGACAATCTCGTCCCACGAAAACCCCGCTTTTTCGGCTAACTCTTGGGCGACAACTAATTGCTTTGCGAGATCTTGTTTGTTAACCATATCCACCATGGTTATCGCGCAGATCCTCTTAATCGAACGCTGTGCTGCTATCTGTCGCGCGATGTAAAGGTCTCCCGAGCCAATCGTCTCAATTGCTGGTAGACATTGAACAACGATATCGACATCTTTGATGCTGCTATCTACCACCTGATTTAGAGTTGTTCCCAACGAAGTCTTAGCTTTATGAAGTCCAGGAGTGTCTATAAAAATAAGTTGGTAATCCTTATCCGTGAGGATTCCTCTTATAGCTAATCGTGTTGTGTTGGGATGATGAGACGTTATGGATATCTTCTTACCGACCAAGGTATTTAAAAGTGTTGACTTTCCCGTATTAGGGCGACCCACGATTGAAATGAAAGCTGATTTATGAGGCATTTAAGCAAAGGGTACATGGTTTATTAGATAGGAATTCCATCGCATCCGCTACAGATGTCACAATTTCTGCGCATCTCTCACCTATTAGTCGATGGCAGCCATCACTGGAAGGCGAATTTATCGGTCCTGGCACAGCGAGAACTATCCTAAGAAGTTCTGCCGCGTCGCGAGCCGTTCTTAATGAACCACTTCTGAAAGCAGCCTCAACCACGATTGTGGCTTTAGCTAATGCGGCAATCAATCGATTCCGAGTAAGAAATCTCTCTGGGCGGGCACGCTCGGTTGGCATAACTTCTGAGATCAATGCACCATTTTCTAGTATTTCATCGAACAATCTTTCGTTTCCGGCTGGATAACTAACGGAAATTCCTGATGCTAAAACTGCGATGGTTCTTCCCTCTGCTGCTAAGGCGCCGCGGTGGGCGTGAGTGTCGATTCCGTAAGCTCCACCGCTAATTATTGTGACGCCACGATCGACAAAACCAGAGGCAAATTCGCTCGCAATTCTTGCGCCATAAGTAGTCGGATTGCGCGTTCCAACTATCGCTACCGAATTACAGTTTTCTATATTGCCACGAATAATTAATCCAATAGGTGGAACGAGAAGATCTCGAATTTGATGAGGCCAAGCTTCATCCTCTTCTGTGACGAATACCCCTTTGGACTCAAGAATCTCGCTAGCTAAGCTTTCGACCGGCGTCTTTAAGCGCTCTCGAATCTTCATGGCGGAGCGGCGTTTCCATTCGAAATTTTGATCTAGTAAGTTTTCCAATACTTGTTCCGCTCCATTTTTTGCTATCTCATCCAACCAATATTTATCACCAGGTTCAATCGCATGAAACAGGCGTAGCTTTGTGAGATTCATTCGCTATCGATTCCAGTGCGCAGATTTAACGCGCGCTCTATCGCAGACCTATCAGGACTGCTCTCGCCAGACAGATCGGAGATACTCCAAGCAGTTCGAAGAATTCGATGATAACCCCGTGCGCTTATTACTTCTCTATCGAATAACTCATTCAATAAAGACATCGCCTCTCGTTTCGCTCGATATCTAGTTCTAAGTAAATGCGGAGGTATCTGAGAATTTGTTTTAAAGTTTTCACCTATAAATCGCTCAGCTGCAATTTTGCGAGCAATAAGAACGCGATTTCGGACGATTTCACTCGACTCTTTTGATTCCGACACCAATTCAGTACGAGTTGGAGCTTCTACTTTGATTCTGATATCGATTCGATCAAGAAGTGGACCTGAGAGCTTTGCCAGGTACCTTCTTATCTGATGTGACGAACATTCGCAGTTTCGTCCTCTCCCTGAAAACTTTCCGCAAGGGCATGGATTTGCTGCTAAAACCAGAATAAATTTCGCCGGATAGTTTGCGCTCTGATTTGCTCTAGAAATACCTATCGCGCCTGACTCCATTGGCTGTCTTAGCGCATCCAAAATTCCCACGGAGCATTCCGTTGCTTCATCAATGAATAGCACGCCGTTATGTGCGAGCGAACAGGCGCCCGGCTTTATTGAGTTAGATCCGCCTCCTACCAAAGCTGGAATAGTTGTTGAGTGATGAGGCGAAATAAAAGGAGGTTCGTAACTTATGGCTTCGCGAGGATTTAATTTACCGGCAATCGAATGTATCCCCGCTACCTCAATCGCCTCAGATTCAGTCAATGGCGGAAGAATTGTAGGAAGCCGTTCTGCCAACATAGTTTTTCCGGTCCCTGGAGCGCCAATCAACAAGATGTTGTGACAACCTGCGGCCGCTACTCCCAGAGCAAATTTTGCTTCTTCCTGGCCAGCTACTTCAGAGAAATCTTTCGTACGCTCACTTCTCTTTAAATCAATTAACGTTGGATTCTCAAAAATCTGTGTACCGCTGAGATATGCGATAACACTCTTTAGGTCTGGAAGCGCAATGGCATTCATCTCTTTGAGAATCTTGGCTTCACCATATGAATCTTGAGGAACAATTACGCTCTGAAATCCATGATGCATCGCTGAGATCAACATCGGCAGCAGTCCCCTGATTGGACGTAATCCACCTTCAAGTGAGAGCTCGCCGATAAATAGGGTCCCAATCGTGCGCTTTTCTTCAATCTGAGCGGTTGCCATCAAGATTGCCAATGCGATTGGTAAATCGAAAGCAGATCCGCTTTTTGGAAGCCAGGCTGGAGAAAGAGAAACAGTTAATTTCTTATTTGGCCAATTAAAACCACTATTCAAAATTGCAGCTCGGATTCGCTCTCTCGCCTCGCTTAACGTGGCATCCGGAAGTCCAAGAAGAGAGTAAGAGGGCAATCCATTTGATACATCTACCTCGATATCTATCAATGAACCGGACAAGCCTGAGAGGGTGATTCCCTGCAGTTTTGCAAGCGTCAAGAAATACCTTTTCTATAATCTAAAGTTATTTCGCCAGAACGAGAGATGATTACTCCGGCAGAGTCGATTCGATATGGATTCCCTAGTCGTAAATTGGTGGCTAGCCAAGCAAGAGCTAGTTTTTGAATTCGAAAAAGTTTTTTTTGATCAATACTTTCAAGGGGATCACCAAAAGCGATACTGGTACGAGTCTTAACTTCTACAAAAATGATTAACCCATTTTGATCCCTAGCCACAATATCAAGTTCACCTTCTCGAACTCGCCAATTTCGAGACATAATCTGGTATCCAATTTTTGTAAGGTAGTCCGCTACGAATTGTTCGCCGTTCTCACCTAATTTGGATGCTTTGGGTGTCAGAGCCACTACAGCAAACTAGACTCAAAATATTGACTATTTAAAGCTAAATAATTATCTGTGGATTAAAGAAATTTAGCGATATTTGAGTAGCTTCTTCGGTGGATACTCGATACTCCTAATTCTCGCAAAGCAGTATCGTGGGCCGCTGTTGCATATCCTTTATGCTCCGAAAGTTGATAGCCTGGAAATTCTCGATCTAGTTCGGTCATCAATCTATCGCGATGCACTTTAGCAATTATGGAAGCCGCGGAAATTGATAATGCGACCTGATCACCTTTCCATACAGCTAAATTTGCAATACTCAATCCCGGAACTTCGTAGCCATCAGTCAGAACATAATCTGGTTGTACAGATAGCGAATTTATTGCTCGCCTCATGCCTTCAATGTTGCACTTATGCAGCCCTTTCTCATCAATTTCGAAAGGTGAAATCTCAATTATTGAATAGGATATTGAGTTATCTAATATTTGTGGAAACAGTTTCTCACGCTTAGCGGGCGATAGTTCTTTAGAATCTCTAACTTCCTCTAACGAGGAATTTTCCAAGTCCGCAAGAATTACGGCGGCTACGACAAGTGGCCCGGCGCAAGCACCACGGCCGGCTTCATCTACGCCGGCAATTCTCTTAATGCCCGATTTTTGGAGTTTTTTATCAATCACTTAGTTAATGGAATTTTTGCTAAATCAGAGCCGCGTTCAATTAATCCAAAATTTGAAATAGGCCAGATAACTATTACAGCTTTTCCTGTGACGCGGCTCAATGGCACCATACCCTTGTTGGGGTCATCGGTGTGGAATCGCGAATCTGCACTGGCTCCCCGGTGATCTCCCATGACCCAGACGAAATCCTTTGGAACTTTGACATCAAATTTCATTTCAGAGGCTGCGTCTCCAGGATAAATATATGGTTCGTTCACCGGAACTCCATTTATCTCTAGTTTCCCTTCGGTATTGCAACAGACAACTCGATCTCCACCGACTCCAATGATGCGTTTAATCAAGAATTGTTTGGCTGGATCTGGAAGCACGCCGACGAAAACTAGTGAATCCTTAATAACCTTACCGAGCCCAGCACTTTCCTCGGTAACTGGTGGTAACCAATCCGCCGGATCTCGGAAAACAACTACATCGCCGCGTTTTACCTCACTGAAAAGTGCGCCGAACTTATTAACACCTACGCGATCATTTACGAGCAAGGTGTTTTCCATGGAGCCAGATGGGATATAGAAGAATTGGATAAGAAATGTCTTAATTATTATGGAGAGAATTAGCGCCGATACAACCAGAATCGGAAGTTCGCGAAGGGTGGAACCTTTGCGAGAGGCCATTACTTAAGCTTGGGTTTTCTCTTCAGATTCAGGAGCAACTTCGGCTGTATCGATTACTTCTGCAGGTGTCGACTGATTCGAATCAATTGTAGAAGTTTCGGATGGGCTATCAGAATAAATCGTTTCTAGATCAGCTCCGCCGCGACGCTCACGGATTTTAGCTGCCTTACCGCGCAGATCACGGAGATAATAAAGTTTTGATCGGCGAACTTCGCCTTTGCGCACTAGTTCAATTTTCTCAATAACCGGAGCGTGAACCGGAAAGACGCGTTCTACTCCGACACCGTAAGAGATTTTTCTGACTGTAAAAGTTTCGCGGATGCCAGAACCTTTTCGAGAAATGACTAACCCTTGGAAGACCTGGATACGACTCTTGTTTCCTTCAATAACTCGAACATGAACCTTCAACTCATCGCCGGGACGGAAATTCGGGATGTCTTTGCGGAGCGATGTTGCATCAACCGCGTCAAGTACGTTCATGGCTATTTCCTTACAGTTGGTCTTGGGCTAACCGCCGTATCCTGCCATAAGGCACCACTAAGCGCTAAATCGCCTTGATCCAGCGCCCATCCGTAATCAATTCCTGGCCTAATTCGCGATAAAGGGTCGGACCAGCGACCAGAACAAAGTTCTGTGCTCCGCTAGGAATTAAAGGTACGGCTAGAAAATTAGCTCCAGCTTCACGCGCAATTAATCCAGCTGCAGCAAAATCCCATTCATATACACCAGCTTCATAATAGGCATCGAGCACCCCCGAAGCCACCAAACAGATATCTACAGCGCACGCACCTAATCTTCTTATGTCGCGTATTCTCTTTATTAAATTGCTAAAAAATTCACCTTGCGCAAATCTCGATTCCAAATCATATGAAAATCCGGTTCCAACCAAAGATTTAGAAAGCGGAATAGGTTCATTGCATTTTATGGCCTCGCCATTGCATTCTGCACCTTGATGGAGCACCGCGCTCCACGTTTTGCCCAGTGTTGGAGCATGAACAACTCCAACGACTACCTTATCGCCTTGTTTAATTGCGATACTTATGCACCATCCAGGAACGCCATAAAGATAATTTACGGTTCCATCAATTGGGTCTACGACCCAAGTAAATTCACTTGATCCACTCTTAGTAGCGCCCTCTTCACCTAGAATTGAATCGTCTGGACGTATTTTTTTGATTCGATTTGTTATTAATTCTTCACTTGCCTGGTCCATCTGTGTTGCGAAGTCCAAAGCTCCACTCTTCTCCGAAAGATCAAATTTTTTGGGCCTATCTGACAATAAGTCACCAGCTTCGCGGGCGATTTTTAGGGCAAGATCTCTTAATTCGATCAGTTCGGTCATATCCGAATCTAAGCACAAGTAGACTTCTCAAAATGCAACACAACTACCGAAGACTTTTTAGCGTTCCTGGTGGTTGGAAGTTTTCATTTGCGGCATTTATTCTGCGATTACCAATATCGATGCTTTATTTGGCGATGGTTCTTTTTGTGGTCGCAGAAACCAACTCTTACTCCATGGCAGGCGCTTTATCCATGGCTGCCTCAATTGTGATTTCAATTGCAGCTCCACTTTGGTCAAGGGCTGCAGACCAATATGGACAGACGCGAATACTTAAGATTACCGCTCCATTACATATATTTTTTATGGCAGCTTTCGTTATATTGTTGAAATCTGATGCGCCAACAATCTTATGGTTTACCAGCGCATTGCTGTTTGAGTCTTTTGTAATTGGCTCGGGTCAAATGGTTAGGCGTCGTTGGATTTACGCCATCGGAGAAAAGGACAAAGTTCTTACCGATACAGCCTATTCATTTGAAGCCTTTGTTGACGAAGTAATTTTTACTTCAGGCCCAGTGCTGGCAACTTTACTTGCCGCAACCTTCGCTCCTGAATATGCCATTTTTGCCGCAATGTTCTTTGTGGCTACGGGGGCTTACCTTTTCGCAAGACAAAGAGCTAGTGAACCAAAGCCGCATCCAAGAAATCCAGAAGCAGATCATTCACTACTCATAAAGGAAAGATTTGTACAGGCAGTCTTTCTTCCGCTCGTTCTCTGTGGATCTTTTTTTAGCGCCGCAGGTTTAGTAATAGTCGGTTACGCCGATGAGTTTGGTGAGCGTGAATTCAGCGGACTTTTAGTTGCTATCTGGTCTCTAGGTAGCGGTATCTCAGCTATCGCCATTGGCTCTATTAAATGGCAACGAAGTGATTCAATTCGGTTTATCGAGTCAATTCTCGCCCTTTTTATTCTTACAATTCCAATTTACTTAATTGCTGTAATCCTGCCCGGTAATTTTATTCTGTTGAGTATTGCTCTATTCCTTAATGGACTTGCAATTGCTCCGCTGCTTACCTCTGGTTTTGCACTCGCGGAGCGCTCGGTTCCAGAAGAGCGCAAAACTGAAGTACTTGCTTGGGCTATTTCGGCTCTAAGTCTTGGTGGTGCAATCCCACCGGCACTAACCGGTTACATTATTGACACTAGAGGTATCTCTGTCGCATTTATAGTTCCGTTAGCCTGCATGGCGCTCTCCGCAGCCTCATTACTTCCTTTTCTTGGCATCTGGAAAGCGAAGATTTCAGAGAAATCGCGTTAAGTTCCCCGAAAGTAAGAGTTCAATATGGCAACCTACCCCTATGTCGGAACTGCAATTTTCAGGTCGCTCTCTCGATGGTGAATACCTTGAATTCTCAGACGAATCAGGTAATTCATTTCGGATTCGAATAACTGATGCTCTAAGGAATTCACTGGTAGATCGAAAACTCAGTGCGGTGCGTGACGACGTCGCAACATTTTCAGTTAAAGAAGTACAAGCAAGATTAAGAGCTGGAGAAACTTTTGAAGAGGTCTCCCGGGCAACTGGACTTACTCTGGAAAAGATTGAGAGATATGCCAGCCCAATTTTGCAAGAACGTGCCTGGATAATTGAGCAAGCCGAAAAGTCGACTCCCAAGAGTACTTCGCTAAATCTTCATGATTTGGTGATATCCCGCTTGGCGCCGCGAGGTGTGAATATGAATCAAGTTTCTTGGAATACCTGGCGGCTTGAAAATGGCACTTGGCATCTAGTCCTTACTTATCCAGCGAGTGAAGGTGTCCGACAAGCTATTTGGATCTTTGATGCAAATATGCGAACTCTGGTTGCGCACGATGATGGAGCCAAGTGGATTTGCGGTGAAGAATCCCCTAAGCAATCCGCGAAATCAGATCGAGCGCCTGAACACGGCGTCCTATTCCCCGTGGAGGGCGAAGCGCCGAACCCACCGAGACTTGTTGCGGTGAGGACAGATAAGGCCCCAGATACCGAGGAGATTCCCGCGGATGCAAAACAAGATGGAGTAACTAGAAGAATTTCGATTCCCTCTTGGGATGACATTATGTTTGGAAGAAGTAAAAGAAAAGACGAATCCGAAACCTAAGTTTCTAATAAAAGAAGTGGAATCTCCACTTCATTTTTTGTTAATCCGCCGTGATGGCCGACCATAGCGATTTGAAGCATCTCGCGCTCTTGTTCGACCAGAATCAATTCATCATTCGCGATGATTATCAAATCACCAATACGCTCAATATATTTTTCCGATACAGTCTCTCCAAAGAGTTTCTCAGAAATAGCTTCCGAGCGAGTTTTCAACGTTATCTTGGGACCAAAGAATTCAAGCCATCTACTTTTGACTTCCTCAATTGCGTCAGGCGAGATGTAAAGATAGCGAACTCTAGGTTCGCCAGCCATCAGATTGACGTCATTTAATAAGTCATTGTTTTTTCCAATTACAACATGTTCCTGTTTATTTATCATGCCGTGATCTGAGGTAATCCAAATACGTATTCCTGAAGGGAGTTCTCTCATCAATCCTGATATCAATTGCTCAACTTTTTCTAAAGCTTTTAGAAATCTCTCAGATCCCATCCCATGGGCGTGCGAAGCTTCATCTACATCGTTTAAGTAAACATAGGCGAAACTGCTTGGTTGCCGAAGAGCTTCGACAGTTGCGGTAATTTGTTCCGAGATCGTATTTGCTTTTTTATATGCCGCACCTCGAAGCGCTGCTCTTGTGAATCCAGAATTTTCGTACCGCGCTGCTGCAATATGGCTTACCGCAATGCCAGAACGCATAGCGCGTTGAAATAAAGTCTCGTTTGGTTGCCAAATTTCTGGATCTACTCTCTCGTCCCATTTCAGAGCATTTAAAATTCTCTCTGGCTTTCCACTATGCGGGACCCGCATCGTGTAACCAACCATTCCATGTTCTCCGACAGGTAATCCAGTTCCTAAAGTAGTTAGGCTAGCTGCAGTCGTGGAGGGAAAAGTTGCGGATAAAGTTCTAAGATATTCAAATTCAGTAACAAAGTTCCGCTTATTTGCGAATTCATCGATAACATTTTTTCCAAGCCCGTCGACCAAGACTAGGCAATCCCTAGAGCCTTCTCTGGCCGGGATTTTCAAATCATTCCGGCAGTCTGAGACTCCTAGTGAGGCGAAAATGGAATTACTTAGATCCCCGATAGTAAATTCCATGTCCCCATCTTTCCAGTAATCTTCCTCTCGATGATCCGATATTCAAGTGAAGTTAAGAGCGCCTTAGCAGCGAATGGTCCAATTGTCGCTCTCGAGTCCACAATAATTGCGCACGGCCTACCCCGGCCGAAGAACTTAGAGGTTGCGCTTGAAGTTCAGAATGTGGTGCGAAATCATGGTGCTACGCCTGCAACAATTGCAATTATTGATGGGGCAATAAATGTTGGCTTGGAAGACTCCGAATTGGAGAAACTTGCAAATAGCAATAATGTTTCGAAGGCGTCGATAAGAGATATTCCTTTCCACCTAACTGGTGGAAGTAGCGCGGCTACCACTGTTGCGGCAACATCTCACATAGCTCAATTGGCAAACATTCAAATCTTTGCAACCGGCGGTTTAGGTGGAGTCCACCGTGGTGCGGAACGTACCTGGGATGAGTCAGCAGACATTCAATCGCTAAGCAGTATTCCGGTAATCGTTGTTTGTGCTGGCGCGAAATCAATTCTTGATATCCCGGCCACCTTGGAGCGCCTCGAAACTTACTCAGTCCCGATTGTTGGCTACCAAACCTCAAAATTTCCTGGTTTCTATCTCGCTGATAGTGGCTACTCACTTGAACATAAACTAGATAAACCAGAAGAAATTGCTAGATTGTGGAAGGAACAAATATCTGCAGGCATTACGGAGAAGGGTTTGGTTGTCGCTAACCCTGTAGTAAATCAGATGGACCCGAGGCTTCACGCAAAACTACTTGAGGACGGACTAACTTCCGCGACTTCTAAGAATATTTCCGGCAAAGATGTCACTCCATTTCTCCTTGAGTATTTTCATAAAAATAGTAATGGAGAATCTCTTCGAGTCAATATTGAAATAATCAAAGCAAATGCACAACTGGCTGCACAAATCGCCGTAAACCTAGCAAGATGAATTTGATCTGTGTTGGGGACGCCATGGTCGATGTCGTCGTTAAATATCTTGGTGATATTCAATTCAATAGCGATACGCCGTCTAGTATCTCCATTCGAAGCGGTGGCGCAGCTGCAAATACCGCAGTATGGGCAGCTAAGTTGGGCATCAACACAACATTTGTAGGCCATGTAGGAGAAGATTCGGCAGGGAAAACTTTCGCCTCAGAATTGAGGAGTCATGCGGTCAAGTTCGGAAATCTTGAAATAAAGGGTTCAAGTACTGGAACTGTTGTCGTACTTGTCGATGAGAGCGGCGAGAGAACCATGTTTCCGTCCAGGGGTGCTAATTCGTATTTATCTATCGCGGATTTTCCTTCGAGCGATTTTGATGCTCTCTACCTCTCGGGCTACTCATTATTTGATAAGGATTCTTCAAGCTCGGCACTTGAGATTTTAGATAGAGCTAAACAGAGTGAAAAATTGATTTTTTTGGACCCCGCTTCTACTGGCTTGATAAAGAGTTATGGTAGAGATAACTTATTAAGCAAAATTGCTGATATTGACTTTTTACTTCTAAATGAAGAGGAAGCGCGTTTTCTCTCGCAACAACAATCACTAGAAGAAATTTTTGATTTTCTTCTTCAATATTCAAAATACGTCGTTATAAAACTCGGTAAAGATGGCTCCAGCGCAAAACATCGAAATGGCTCAATCATTTCCGTGAATGCTCTACCGGTTAAGGTTTTGGATACGACGGGTGCTGGAGATGCCTTTGCGGCCGGTTTCATGGCAGGTTGGCTTTCATCTGGAGATATCGAAAATTCTTTGAAGTCTGCTAGCAAAGTTGCTGCCGAGTGCATTTCAAATATTGGGGCCCGACCGAGCGTCATTGCCTAGAAAAAGCATAAAAGGTTGGCAGAATCGCGCCGTGGCGAAACGTGAAAGTAAAGGACCCAAGCCCGGCGAATTTGCGGGAAAGATTGTTGATATTGATGTATCGAATGAGTTATCTGAATCCTTCTTAGAGTACGCCTATTCGGTTATTTACTCACGCGCACTTCCAGATGCTCGAGATGGTCTCAAACCAGTGCAACGTCGAATACTTCACCAGATGTCCGAGATGGGCTTACGACCTGAGAGAGGTCATGTTAAGAGTGCGCGCGTAGTTGGTGAGGTAATGGGAAAACTTCACCCACATGGCGATGGTGCGATTTATGACGCGCTGGTGCGAATGGCCCAACCGTTCTCTATGAGATTGCCTCAGATAGACGGCCACGGCAATTTTGGATCACTCGACGCAGGTCCTGCTGCCATGCGCTACACCGAAGCGCGATTAGCTCCAGCGGCTCAAATGATGGTTGATGAAGTAGATGAAGATACAGTCGATTTCGGCGCAAATTACGATGGACAAATTTTAGAGCCGTCAGTTCTGCCAGCCGCTTTTCCAAATCTCTTGGTAAATGGTGCAACTGGAATCGCAGTTGGCATGGCTACAAATATGGCTCCCCATAACTTAGCCGAGGTTATTTCTGCCGCTATACATTTGATCGAGAATCCAAATGCCACAGTTAAGCAATTAATGAAACATATTCCTGGACCAGATTTCCCGACAGGCGGGTCCTTAATAGGTAAAGAGGGATTACTCGAGGCATACCAATCTGGAAAAGGTGCATTTAAAGTAAGAGCTAAATCAGAAATAGGAAAAGTCTCCGCAAGAAAGCAAGGAATAACTATTACAGAATTACCATTTAATATTGGACCCGAGAAAATAGTCGAACGAATTAGCGACCTAGTAAAAGGCAAGAAAATCCAGGGAATCTCTGACATCATAGATTTAACTGATGGCCAGAACGGAACTAAAGTTGTAATCGAGGTCAAGAATGGTTTCGAACCAGAAAAAGTCCTAGAGAACCTTTATCGTCTCTCCCCAATTGAAGATGCATTCTCAATCAATGCAGTGGCTTTGGTTGGCGGAAAACCTCGCACGCTTGGTTTGAAGGAGCTTCTGCAAGTCTTTATTGACCATCGCATCGATGTGGTGACTAGACGATCAAAATTTAGAAAAGCGAAAGCCTCTGATCGATTAAATCTAGTAGATGGACTTCTTAAGGCTATTTTGGATATCGATAAAGTAGTAAAGATTGTGCGTGGAAGCGAAGATGCTGCCTCCGCTAAGGCAGCCCTCATTAAGGCGTTTAAGTTAACAGATGAACAAGCCACGCACATTCTCGATATGCCACTTCGGCGACTAACGAAGATGTCAAAGGTTGAGCTTGAAACTGAACAGAAGAGTTTAAAGAGTGAAATTTCAAACCTGACTGCGCTTCTTAAGAGTGATGAGGCACTTCGAAAAAAGGTTTCGGAGGAGCTAAAAGAAGTTTCAGCTAAATTTGCAACTCCGCGAAGGACTGTAATTCTTTAAGCGTCGATTCGCTCTCTATCAACATCTGCTGCCGAAATAAAATCTTTCCGAGGCGCTACTTCATTACCCATCAATAGTTCAAATAGCTTTTCAGCATCTGAGGCATCGTTAATCGTAATCCTACGAAGGGTACGGTGATCGGGATCCATAGTTGTCTCGCGAAGCTGATCTGCGTCCATTTCGCCTAGCCCCTTATAACGCTGGATTGGTTCTCGCCATTTCTTACCTTGCTTTTTCAATTCATTTAGACGTTTTTTCATTTCATCATCTGAATATGTGTAGTGGAATTCGCCTTTCTTACCACCTGAGCCAAGGACTTCAATTCGATGCAAAGGTGGGATAGCGGCAAATACTCTTCCATCTGTGATTAACGGTTGCATATATCTATAAATAAGTGTGAGTAGTAAACAACGGATATGAGCTCCGTCAACATCCGCATCTGACATGAGAATGATTCGCCCATATCGTACGTCTTCGATATTAAAAGATTTTCCTGAGCCTGCGCCGATGACTTGGATGATTGCTGCGCACTCTGCATTGTCCAACATTTGAGAGAGTGAGGCTTTCTGTACATTTAATATCTTTCCGCGAATCGGCAGAATGGCTTGATACTCGGAGTTACGCGCGGCCTTTGTTGTTCCCAACGCGGACTCGCCTTCAACGATAAATAATTCGGTGCGTGAAACATCTTCTGATCTACAGTCCGATAGCTTGGCTGGAAGCGATGAGCTCTCCAGAGCATTTTTGCGGCGTTGCAATTCCTTGTGAGCTCGAGTTGAAATTCTGGTACGTGCCGCATTTGCAATCTTCTCCAGAACCAATCGTCCAGTCGCTTTATCAATTCTCTTAGTAGAGGTGAAGAAGTTCTTTAGTTCGTCAACAACGACCTGATTTACGATCTTGGCTACAGCAGGAGTTCCTAAAACTTCTTTAGTTTGTCCCTCAAATTGCGGTTCCTGCATGCGAACGGTGATTACACCGGTCAAACCTTCCAAAATGTCGTCCTTAATTACATCGGGTTCATTCTTTTTTAACGTTCCGCTCGTACGAAGGAATTCATTTATTGACTTGGTTAATCCCCGTTCAAAACCTTGCACGTGAGTTCCGCCTTTGGGCGTTGCAATGATGTTCACGAACGAGCGAATCGTAGTTTCGTAACCATTTCCCCAACGTATTGCGATATCCACATCCATGTCTCGCTCAACATCTTTAGGCTCTAAATGACCTTTTTCGTCTAAGACTGGAACCGTCTCTTGATAATGACCTTTGCCAGAAAGACGAATTACTTCCCCAACTGCAGCATCGGGCTGAATAAAATTACAATATTCAGAAATGCCTCCCTTATGAATAAAACTCTCGCTTGTTTTATCTTTAGTTCTTTTGTCATTAACGACGAGGGTTAGCCCTGGTACAAGATAAGAGGTTTGTCGCGCTCTAGCATAAATCTCTTCCAAATCGTATTGTGAATCTTTAATGAATATCTGTTTATCCGCCCACCATTTAATTCTCGTACCAGTTATTTTCGATGAAACTTTTCCGATAACTCGTAATCCAGATTGAGCTTTGAATTCGGCATTTGGGCCATCTCCTTCAAAAATTCCGGCCACACCTCTCTTAAAGGACATCCAATAAATTTTTCCGTCTCGGTCGACTTCAACATCAAGACGTGAAGCAAGCGCATTTACAACTGAGGCGCCAACTCCATGCAGTCCGCCAGTTGCAGCATAAGATCCGCCGCCAAATTTTCCGCCAGCGTGCAGCTTGGTCATGACAACTTCAACTCCGGTCAAACCTGTTTTCGGTTCCTTATCAATTGGAATACCGCGCCCGTCGTCATGAACTTCAATTGAGCCATCTCGCTCCAAATTAATCTCAATTTTTTTGCAATGACCTGCTAGTGCCTCGTCGACAGAGTTATCAATAATTTCCCAGAGGCAGTGCATGAGGCCTCTGCCATCGGTAGAGCCGATGTACATGCCTGGGCGTTTTCTAACAGCATCTAGACCCTCAAGAACTGAGAGATCCTTAGCGGTATAACTTTTTTCAACCGACCGCGAATCATTTTCAGCCACGACTGGGAAGGGTATCTCCCGATATCCCACATGCCGGGATTACGCGCCGAATTTGCTGTGAATTTATGTACAAACTCAAGAATCTATATTTTTTCGTTGAAAAACCTGCGTTTCTAGGGATTTCATCCTGCGGGGAATAAAGCTGGGATGGTTTGATGTTCCCCTGACCTAAGGAAAGGCAGGATGATGACTGAAAACGTAGTCCTCGATACCGCACCACTTAATGCGTTAGACCGCTGCGACCGATGTGGCGCGCAGGCATATGTCCGCGCTGTGATGTCTAACGGGTTCGAGTTACTTTTCTGTGCTCACCATGCCAAGAAATATCAGGAAGGTCTTACAGCTTCCGCAAAACGCATCCAAGATGAAACTGACCGACTTATCGAAGGATCACCGGCTCGATAAAACGATTGATTTTGCTTGGTCGTTTAGTCAATTCCTCTTCGCGGTCTGAAATAGTACTCAGATAAATCAAAGTATTTACCCCAAGGTATCTGAGGGGCTCGGGCTCCCACTCTCTGATTTTCTTATTCACAAAGTGGAGAGATCTAAGGTCTGACTTAACATTAAGAATTTCTTGCGCCATTATCTTTCCGGCAAGGTGGCTCATTGTTACGCCATCGCCGGCATATCCACCTAGTTTTCCAAAACCGCCATCGAATTGTAGGTATGGCTCCCAATCACGTGTAATTGCTACTGCGCCACCCCATCGATGCGTAAATTCCACGTCGTTAAGCGCCGGAAACCAAGACTTTGCAAGGTCAATCAAACGTTTATGTACTTTTTCGTTGGATTCTCGCGATTCTTGCAGTATCGATCCAAAAGGCGATGTTGCCCCTCTTCCGCCGAGCGCCAAGCGATTATCAACAGTACGTTGCGCGTAATTTATAACGTGAGCATTTTCTGCGAAAGTAAACCGCTCTTTGTTTCCTATTTCACTCCAGACTGATTTTGAGAGTGGTTCAGTTGCGACCATCAATGAATACAGTGGTATAAAACTTCGATTCTTATCTCCGTAAACTTCAGTAGCCTGAACAACGATCGGGGCTCGAACAAAGAAACTACTTGCCAAAATTCCACCATTAACTCTTGTGGCCCAAGAATTGGTATAGATCGATATTCCTCTACTGCTAATGAATTTTGCTAATCCTTGTAGCAAGTTGTAGGGATGGACCGTTGCACATTCAGGGTTAAACCTTCCGGCTAAAGCTCCTTTGATGTTTATCAATTCCCTTAGCGAATCTTTACTTAGCCATTCTCCGACCTCAGATTTCGCCTCTAGGCGTCGTAGCTGTCCCTCATTCCGTGCGAAATACAGGCTTCCCGATTTTTTGAATCCTGCCTCAGGAGCATGCTTGCCGGCAAATTTGCCGATTTCATCAATAGATTGAGAAAGCGCGGCGAACAATCTTTCAGTTGAAGCTAATCCAATTTTGCGAATTAGAGTCTTTTTCGAGACGGGGTACTCAGAAGAGGCCCAACCGCCATTTCTCCCGCTTGCCCCAAAGCCAATCTCTCGAGCCTCAAATATTGCAATCCGCAGTGTTCGATCAATTTGATTTAAATGAAATGCCGTCCAAAGCCCCGAAAAACCACCACCGATTATGGCAACGTCAAAATCTAAATTGGAATCGAGGGATTTACCTTTAAATCTCTCTTTTGAATCGGCCCAGAGAGAGTTATTAGCCTTGGAATCCAGCATCTCGGTGAGATCCATCGCAGAATGGTTTCTCTTTTGAATGTCCGCAACGACAGAGCGAGAAATTCTCTTTTGTCTCTATGACCTTACCCTCGCTATCAACAAAATCGACCTTGCCATTCACTCTGATTGAGCCATTTGGCTTGATGAATATTTTTGCGCGCTCTTCCATTAGTAACTCCTAGTCTAAGTAGTCGCGTAGAACTTGGGATCGCGAAGGGTGTCGCAACTTTGACATCGTCTTAGATTCAATTTGACGGATTCGCTCTCGGGTAACTCCATAGACTTTTCCAATTTCATCCAGAGTCTTCGGTTGGCCATCTGTCAGGCCGAATCGCATTGCAACGACGCCTGCCTCACGCTCTGAGAGAGTATCTAGAACCGAATGCAGCTGTTCTTGAAGCAAGGTGAATGAGACCGCGTCAGCAGGAACTATTGCTTCCGAGTCTTCAATTAGATCGCCGAATTCAGAATCTCCCTCTTCGCCAAGTGGGGTATGCAGTGAGATTGGCTCTCTTCCATATTTCTGGACCTCCACTACTTTCTCTGGAGTCATATCTAATTCCTTGGCTAATTCTTCTGGCGTCGGTTCGCGACCAAGATCTTGGAGCATCTGGCGCTGGACTCGGGCTAATTTATTAATTACTTCCACCATGTGAACTGGAATTCGAATAGTTCTTGCTTGATCTGCCATCGCACGGGTAATTGCCTGGCGGATCCACCAGGTGGCATATGTCGAGAATTTGTAGCCCTTGGTGTAATCAAATTTCTCAACCGCTCGAATCAAACCTAGATTTCCCTCTTGAATTAGATCAAGGAAAAGCATGCCGCGTCCGGTATACCTCTTAGCAAGAGAAACCACTAATCGTAGGTTCGCCTCTAGAAGATGGTTTTTAGCAATTCGTCCATCGTGAGCAATCAATTCAAGTTCTCGACGGTTAGCTCGCTCCAACTTCTCCCCTGAATTAAGTTTTTCCTCGGCAAATAATCCAGCTTCGATTCGCATCGCTAGCTCTACTTCGAGCTCCGCGTTAAGAAGAGCAACGCGACCTATCTGCTTCAAATAATCCTTAACTGGATCTGCTGTTGCGCCTGCTGTTAAAACTGTTTGAGGTGGCGCGTCATCTTCTTCGGAATCTTTAAGAGTGAATTCGCCTTCTTCCTGTTTAGCTTCCTCGGTCAGGTTTACAACACGGACATCCGATTGAGCCTCACCGGTCTCTTCACCAGTTTCTGCGACAAGTTTTTCCAAATCTTCTAATTCAACTTCTTCGAGTTCGACCTCTTCGCCGTCAATCTTTACTACTTTTTTACTCTGCGGTTTTTCTATGGCTGGCTTGCTAGCAGTTTTCATCGCCTCTAATTCGGCTTTAGATGGAAAGAGTCTTGGCCCTTTAGGTTTATCTTCTTTACTCTTGCCGGCAGTTCGTGCTGCCTTCATTGCTTCTAATTCGGCTTTGGTTGGGAAAAGTCTTGGACCTGACTTCTTTTTATCTTTACTCTTCGCTTTTTTCGCGGCGCTCTTAGATGAAGCCTTCTGGCCTTTTTTGGGCGCACGAGATAGCGGCACAAATTGTCCTTTGCTTTTCTGCTAACGGATTGTTAGCACTCTGCCACTAGGTGGCTATGGCTATATTATAAATTGTCCACAGGCTAAATAGCACTTTTTAGGCCCGTTCTAGGGCTAATTCGAGGGCTTCTCGCACGGCCTCTCCGACCTGATCAACTTCAATAAGGAATCCATCGTGGCCAAAAGGGGATGAAATCTGGCGCAGCGGCGCAGCTTTTGGGGTCAGATGAACAATTTCCTCCTGGAGGCGAGGTGGAAATAGGCGATCGGTATCGATCGAGACTACAACCACGGATGCCTCAACCTTTGCTAAGGCCGCCTCAACCCCACCTCGATCTCTACCCACATCATGGGTCATCATTACCGTTTCAAGTGAGATGTAGGTGTTGGCATCGAATCTTTTGGCGAGTTTATTTGCCTGATGATCCAGATACGAAGTGACTGCGAATCGACCAGAACCATCGCCCTGCAGATCTCTCCCAAATCTCGTATCCATCTCATATTCAGTTCTGTAAGAGAGATGGGCAATTTTTCTGGCAATCCCCATTCCCTCAATCGGTCCTCGATTTGAATCGTAATAATCCCCGCCAAGAAAGTTTGGGTCGGCCTTTATTGCATGTATCTCGGTACTCCAAACTCCAATTTGATCACCAGTGGCTACCGCAGATGAGCCAATGGTGCATATGCTTAAAACACGGTCTGGATGAGCGACCGCCCACTCTAAAGATCGCATTCCGCCAAGCGATGGACCAACAGCGAGCAAATATCTTTCAATTCCAAGTTTATTTGAGAGTTCAATTTCAGCTTTTACTAAGTCTCGAACTGTTAGGAATGGAAATCTTGAGCCCCAACGCTTTCCATCAGGTGCAATTGATGAAGGCCCCGTGCTGCCTTGGCAACCTCCAATAACATTTGGACAGATAATGAAAAATTTATCTGTATCGAAAGGTAGACCCGGGCCTACCATCTGGGGCCACCAAGCCGGAACATCAGACCAACCAGTTAAGGCATGGTTGATTAAAATTGCATTTGAACGATCCGAATTCAATTCTCCCCAAGTTTGATAAGCAATCTTGACTTGCGGAAGTACATCGCCGGATTCGAGTTCAAGATCCCCTAAATCCAGGAACAACCGTTCGCCTGGTGGATGGTGCTCCAACCAGGCTCCGGTTACTTCATGATTCAAAGAGCTCACTTGGCGGCCGAGAAGGCTCTCTCCAAATCTGCCTTGATATCTGCGATGTTTTCAATTCCGAGGCTCAATCGAACTAACCCTGGCGTTACTCCTGCTGTTGCTTGTTCCTCTGGAGTTAGCTGCGAGTGTGTAGTTGAGGCAGGATGAATCGCAAGCGAGCGAACATCTCCGATATTTGCAACATGCGAAAAGATATTTAGCGCTTCAATAAATTTCTTTCCGGCCTCTAAGCCACCCTTTATTTCAAATGAGAGAACTGCACCGCTTCCCTTTGGTGAGTATTTTTTTGCAAGAGCGTTCCATGGAGAGGATGGCAGCGATGCGTAATTTACTTTCTCAACTTGGGGATGTTTCTCCAGCCATTCTGCTACCGCTTTAGCATTCGCAACATGTCGTTCAATTCGAATACTTAGAGTCTCCAAACCCTGAGCGAGAAGCCAGGCATTAAAGGGAGCCACCGCCGCGCCAATATCGCGTAACAGAGTCAATCTAATTTTGAAGATATAAGAGAGGTTTGCGCCAAATGCAGATCCCACTCCTAAAGCTTGAGCGTAGACCAAGCCGTGATAACTCGGATCTGGCTGATTGAAATTCTTGAAACGGTCCGGATATTTGGCAAAGTCGAAACGTCCCGCATCGACAATTGCACCGACTACAGCGTTTCCATGGCCCGACAAGAACTTTGTTGCCGAATGCACAACTACATCAGCCCCGAAATCAATTGGTCGAATCAAAAATGGCGTAGCTACTGTGTTGTCAACGATAAGTGGTACGCCAAAATCGTGGGCAATTTTTGCGACTGTTTCGATATCAAGAACGTCATTCTTTGGGTTTGCAATAGTCTCGCCAAAGAAAGCTTTGGTGTTCGGCTTTATAGCCTTTTTCCAGCTCTCCGGATCATCTGGATTCTCAACGAATGTGACTTCGATTCCAAATTTAGGCAGGGTGTAATGGAACAGGTTATAAGTGCCTCCATAGAGCGAAGGTGAAGAGACGATATGGTCTCCGGCTTCTGCCACATTCAAGATTGCAAAAGTTGTCGCAGCAGACCCCGATGAAACCAAAAGTGAGGCAACTCCGCCTTCAAGAGATGCAATTCGTTGTTCAATCGCATCTTGAGTCGGATTCATGATGCGGGTATAGATATTTCCAAGCTCAGCAAGACCAAATAAATCAGCTGCATGTTTGGTGTCACGGAATTGGTAAGCAGTTGTCTGATAGATCGGCAGCGCTCTCGCTCCAGTTGTTGGATCTGGAACTTGCCCTGCATGTATTTGACGAGTTTCGAATTCGGCATTGCTTACAGAAAATGTAGACATAAAACCCTCCCTGGGAGTTAGGGGGCCTTTGAGACCCACGCTTGTCAACGGCGCCTTGCAGTTGACCTGGTCTTCACCCGGAGCACCCCACCGTGGTGGAGGGTTGCCGTCCAGTTAGCCGGGGCTATGAACTGGAACTCATGACCTGAGGAGAGTTTAGAAAATCTCGCTTAAAAAGTCCACTTGTGGGATTTGATGCCGTGAGCGGCGCCCACCGCTTCGTAATAAATCTTTCCTTCATGTGTGTTTAAGCCAAGGGCTAATCCAGCATCTGCGCGCAAGGCTTCGCGCCACCCGAGATTGGCAAGTGCCAAGGTGTACTTCAAAGTTGCATTAGAGAGTGCATAAGTTGAGGTAAATGGAACTGCACCCGGCATATTTGCCACGCAGTAGAAGACTGAATTATGAACTTTAAAGGTTGGTTCTGCGTGGGTCGTGGGGCGAGAATCCTCGAAGCATCCGCCTTGATCGATTGCGATATCGACTAGTACAGAGCCAGGTTTCATTCGCTTGACTAAATCATTTGAGATTAGTTTTGGGGCTTTCGCGCCGTGGACGAGGACTGCTCCAATAATCAAATCTGATTGCAGCGCTTCTTCTTCAACCACGTGAGCGCTTGACATTAAAGTGGTGACGGCGCCACCAAAAATTTGATCAATCTCTTGAAGTCTTTTCTGGTTGGTATCCACCACCGTAACTTTTGCCCTCATGCCGTGAGCAATAGTTGCAGCAGCAAGTCCAGCAGTTCCTCCCCCAATTACAAGAACTTTTCCAGAGCCAACGCCTGGGACGCCACCGAGCAATACACCTCGTCCTCCTGCGCTTTTCTGAAGCGCAGCAGCGCCGACTTGAGGTGCCATGCGGCCTGCGACCTCGCTCATTGGGGCAAGTAAAGGAAGCGTTCCATTTACTTCGACAGTTTCATATGCGATCGCAGTTATACCGCTTGATAGCAAAGCGTCAGTGCATTCTTTAGAAGCTGCGAGATGTAGGTAAGTGAAAAGTACTTGTCCGCTGCGCATTCGAGAATATTCAGATGCAATTGGTTCTTTAACTTTCAATATTAAATCGCAGCCCGACCAAAGTTCATCTGGAGAAGAGATTATCTTTGCTCCGACTCTTTGGAAATCTTCGTCACGGATTGCTGAACCTAGTCCAGCTCCGGCTTCAATAGAGACCGAATGTCCGCTGTTTACTAATTCGCGTGCGCCCGCAGGGGTTAAAGCAACTCGAAATTCATTGTTCTTAACTTCGCGCGGAACGCCGATGTTCATGCCGACATGTTACCCGAGAAAATTGCATCACAGACTTTGGGGTGTAACTCCTTGCGTAAGGATCGAAAAAGAGCTGGCGATTGACCGCTTTGGAAGACTTTTTGCAATAGTAGCGCGAGTGCATAATTTGGTTGATCGTCGAGAGCCTTTTTCAGCGCTAAATTAGCTAGAGCACCATCACCTCGCTCATACGATGAGACCGCGAGCAAAGTCGCTGGCGCGGCGATGTAGTTCTTCGGCGCAATTCGCATTAACCATCTCCATGCTGAAAAAAATAGCTCTGATTCCTCTTCATCCATTATCCCGAGAGCAAAATCTCTTACTTGAAGATCGCAGAGACGCACTATTACCTTTGCAACGAGTTTCTGGTCCCTGCAGATTCCATCACATCGAAAATCTTGCATAAAATCTATTACGGCATTAGCACCTTCGCGTTGAAATGGGGCGGGGTCTTGGTCGTAATCTATTTCGGAGATCAATTTGATTGCTTCAACTAGCTTCGGTTGTGGTTCGCTATCAATGGAATCTGAAAGCGCCTCGAGTGAGGAGAAGGGGAAAGGTTTTCCCTTTGAAACTTCTTCAGCCGCAATTCTCGAGAGAGATAGTTCCGGTAAGGGAGAACCCTCGATCGGGCAACATAGTTCATCGCTACAGATCATTGAGCGCCAACGGCCAGCGACCACGATGATTGACTCGCGCAGATTCTTTCCGGATGCAGAGAGAGCCTCGGTAAGCGGCCGCAAAGTCGCCTCAGAATCATGACAAGTATCTGGAATGTATGTAACAAGTAGAACGTCTTGGTGTTCCGCTAACCGAGCGACAAGTGAATTAGCCTCGCTATCGCTTAGGTTTTCGGGGAAATCAATTCGGATAGCAAGTGAGATTGAATCATTCTCCAACGCTAATAGCACAATGGAGTCATCGGGTTGGTAGCCGATTAGGAACGGAATTGCGGATAGTAAATCTATAGGGCTAGATATTGTTGTCATAAGCCAAGCATCTGTCTTTGTTTTCACTAATTGTGAACACTTCTCAGATTCTGTGGAGAAGTTAATTGGTGAATTCTGTATTAGCAGCGTAGACCTTTAAACTCTCCTGAAAGTTCTGGCGAATGACGCCATTTATAGGGCCCGAAATTCCACCGGAGCTCCAAGTGCCGCTCCAAGTCACAAGTAGCCTCACGGTGGGAGCTCCCTCAGATTTATACGAATGGGTAATTGTCCCTAAGGGATAAGGAGCGCCCTGGCTAAAAGTTGAAATCGTAGATCCATCACCAAAATCCCAGATGTAGTTTGCCCGTAAGTCAATGCGAATGGGCACATCAAGAACCATCAAAACTGTTTGAAATCTATTGGGAACTGAAGTCATAAAATTTACCGGCTCACCACGAAGCGCACCGTTAGTTGGCTGGATTGTGATGGCTCCACCAGGGAGCAATTGACGAACTTGATCAGAGAGCGAACTTGCTTTTATCTTCTTAACGCGAGGCTTGACTGTAACTTTTGGCTTTGGCTTCGTTGTTGACTTTGGAGTTGGCTTTGGCTTTAGGTTTGGTTTAGAGGCCTTTGGAAGATATGGAATCAATATTTTTGGTTTAACAGGGGCTTTACTTGTTTTTGGCAAAGGCGGTTTTGATGGAATCGGTTTTGAAGGAAGAGGTTTTGGTTTAGTTGTTGCTTTGGAGCCTGGCTTTCCTTTCTGTACTGTGATTATGACGCTCTTCTCGTCAGTAGTAACGCCAATACAAGTACCTCCTTTACATTGTTTTCCTTCAGCGGAAGGCATAAATGTGAGCAATAAGGCCATTTGGAGATAAATTACAAATTTCATAATCGGAAGTTATTCTCAATAAGGTTCAATCAAGTAGACATATCAAATAGTTGTGCAAAACTTCTCGCTATGGCGGTGCGCGATGGCGATGGTTGGGTGGAATGCAGATGCGGAGATCGCCATTGGGGCAAACATGGTGCCGCCGGTCTCTTGATCTTTCGTGGCGATGAAGTTTTGCTGCAACATAGAGCGCCCTGGGTTCACAATGGAGATACCTGGGGAATCCCGGGTGGCGCACGAGATTCTCATGAGAGCTCGTTAGATGCTGCTTTACGTGAAAGTTTTGAGGAGATTGGCATCGACACCAGCCTGGTAATAGCGATGTTCAGCCATCTTGATGACCACGTCGATTGGCGATACGAGACGATTGTTGCGCGAGTAACGGGAGATTTAGGTGACTTTCAGAAGAATCATGAGACGCTCGATCTAAAGTGGTTCAAGCTCTCGGAAGTTGGTTCTACACAATTACACCCTAGTTTTTCAAGGAGTTGGCCCCGTTTGAAAGAATTACTTCTTGAAAATATCAATTGAGTTAGAAATTTAAGAATAATTATTGAAACTGTTTATTTAATCTTCTAAGGGAATCTCTAACAATTTGGCCATCGCTTGTGCGCCAGAGTGGTGGCATCGAATTTAAGAGTATTGAGCCATATCGCCTAGTAACAATTCGAGAATCAAGGATAGCGACCACTCCCCGATCATCTATAGATCTGATTAATCTGCCGGTTCCCTGCGCCAATAAGAGTGCGGCTCTCGGTAATGAAACCTCCATAAAACCAGAGCCACCTGCTTCATCAACTTCTTTCGCTCGCGCAGAAATAACTGGATCGTCAGGTCTGGGAAATGGAATTCGATCTATTGCAACCAAAGTGCAGGATGGCCCTGGGACATCAACGCCTTGCCAGAGACTTAACGTACCGAGAAGAATCGAGGTTGGATCTTCGGCGAAACGTTCCACTAGAGCTCCAGCGCTATCGCCTTTACGTTGTGTAATAACTTGAATCGGTAATTCAGCAAGCACTCTCCTTAGATGCTCATCAGCCATCTCTACCCCTCGCCAAGAAGAAAAGAGAGCCAAAGTTCTACCGCCAGCAGCATCGATAAGTTCGCCAAGTTCAACTAACGCCTCTTTACTTGGGCCATCTCTTCCTGGCTCGGGAAGATTTCTTGGTAGATAAAGAACTCCTTGATTGGCAAAATCAAATGGTGAGCCAACATCCATCGTCTGAACATTTGATGGATCAACTACGCTCTGGCCACTTTCATCACCTTCAGAATCTTCATATATTCCAAGATTCTTTGAAATGGCATTGAAACTATTGCCAACGGTAAGTGTGGCGCTAGTGGCAATAACCGGAGACTTTGAAAATAAGTTATCTCTCAGGACTTTGGAAACTTCTAGTGGCGCAAGATAGAGCGTTGCAAAATTAGGCTCAATCCATAAAACGCTTCCATCTCCCGACTTGAGGAGCTTGCTCGAAGTTGTCTTTATCTCATTGATAGCGCCTTTAACTCTCGCGCGCTCTGCCATGGCATCTGGGTCGATAATCGCCTCATCGGAATTAAATGCGCTAACAACTGCCTCGGCTGATTCCTTAAGTTTTCTAACGGGAGCAAAGAGCGCATCGGGAAGTTCAGTTAGCCGCCGCTCTTCATCACCGCTTACGGCAAACTCGCGGAGGAAATCTGATAACGCCTCGCCGAAACTCTCTCCGGCTTTATTGAAGTTTTCTGCCAACTTGCCTGGCATATGTCGGCGAAGCATGGTCGCTGCCCTACTAACTCTCCCGGCTGTTAATTCTTCAGTTACAGCCTGTGTTGTGCGATCCATAAACTCGTGTGCTTCGTCCAAAATTACTGCATCGCGCTCGGGCAAAATTGGGTGTGAATCGACAATCTCAATCGCCAACAGAGTGTGATTAGTGACGACGATATCTGCATCTTGAGCCTTTGCCTTTGCCTTCACTGCGAAACATTCTGAGCCGAAAGCGCAATCATCAGCGCCAAGACATTCACGCCCTGAAGTTGAGTTCGCTAACCAGACTCGGCGGTCAACATCTGGGGCATCATCCCGATCACCGCTAATTCCGGGTTTTGCGGCCCAGTCGCGTAACCGTTTTGCATCTTTTTCTAGAGAGGAAATTTCAAGAAGGATTTCGCCATCTGGCTGCTCTTCTGCAACGCTCATTTTCTGTAGACATAAGTAATTTCCGACTCCTTTATAAACAGCAAAAGAGATCTCTCGATTTAATACTTTTTCCAGCGCAGGTTTTACCCGCGGCAGATCTCTCTCTACGAGCTGTCTCTGGAGCGCGAGCGTTGCAGTCGCAACCAGGATTCGTTTTCCATGAACCAATGCAGGAACAAGATAGGCAAGTGATTTTCCCGTTCCAGTTCCAGCCTGAACGAGTAAATGGTGTCTATCGGAGAGGGCATT
>JACCED010110921.1_pt1 | contig 26731 bp, 24 predicted proteins | sample 7455021 | NCBI WGS metagenome assembly JACCED01 (sample SAMN15323456, study PRJNA562643) | freshwater metagenome | isolation source: river surface water | place: USA:Blue River Watershed | collected 2017-08-19 | reverse complement strand
GTAAGAAGGCTGTTGCTAAGGCTGCAGCGCCTAAGCGTCGTAAGAAAGCTGCCGTAAAGGCTGCTGCTCCAAAGCGTCGCAAGAAGGCTGCTGCTAAGACCGCAGCGCCAAAGCGTCGCCGCAAGAAGGCTGCTGCAAAGACTGCAGCTCCAAAGCGTCGTAAGAAGGCTGCTGCTAAGAAGGCAGCTCCAAAGAAGGCTGCTGCTAAGAAGGCAGCTCCAAAGCGTCGTAAGAAGGCTGCTAAGAAGAAGTAAGCCTGCGCTTTAATAAAAAAACCCGCCGAGACTCTCGGCGGGTTTTTTTATGCCTCGTTCTTGAAATCCTCCCGCAAACCTTCTTGGATTCGATCGAAGAGTGAGGCCAAACTTTCTTGATCCTTAGCACTGAGGCGATCTAGGAATCGCTCTCTCACTGAATGAACATGGTCAGGAGCGGCTTTAACGATCGCTCGATAACCTTTCTCGGTCATCACAGCCCATGAGCCACGCTTATCTTCGGTACAAGCCTGACGTGTTACCCAACCAGCTTTCTCCATCACGGTAATTCGATGTGAAAGACGTGATTTGGAGAGCATTGCAATCTCTGCAAGTTCTGACATGCGAAGTCTTCTGCCTGGAGCTTCGCTCAATTGTGCTAACACTTCGTAATCGGCCATCGAGAGATCGTGACCATCCAAATCGAGGTCAAGGGCGTCAAGCAGGCGACGCGAAGTGATGATGTAGGAACGCCATGCTTTCATCTCTCTGGAATTGAGCCATTTAGGCTCTTTCTTTGCCATGGGCAGAGGTTACTTGAAATTTCAACTACCCGCTGACCAAACACAGTTCTTTCGTTACTCTTCCTTCCATGTTTGGTTCCCAATTCGAAGCAAACACCGCGCCCTCTCAAGGATCAGCTAGGCCGAGGCTCTGGCGCTGGCTCGTCGGGACTACCCTCATCGTCGCCGTCTGGCAAGTAGGTGGATTGGGACTGATCCTCGGTTCAGCAAACTTCTTTGGCGTTCCAGTCGAAGATCTCGAAACTTTCCCTGGCGTTGCACCCTGGGTGGCCGGATTCATCACTTTGATTTCATTCCTTCCACTCTTTCTCGTAGTTCCCGCTCTCTACCTCCTCTTACTGAGACTTCCAATCAAGCGCTTGATCACTGAGCGAGATCGGATCTCGATACCTCGTATCGCCCATGGATTTCTGGCGATGAGCGCACTCGTCATTCCGCTCTCGGCCATCGATCTATTGGTCAACGAAGAGCAGTATCGCTACACCTTCGAATGGAAATTCTTCTGGCCTTATCTTCTTATTGCCCTGACCCTGCTTCCGATTCAAACCACTGCAGAGGAATTTCTCTTTCGAGGTTGGTTATTGAAATGGAACAACAACGGCCGTCTACCGATCTGGTTTGTCGCAATTCTCAACGCCTCTCTCTTCGCTCTTCCTCACATGTTCAATCCGGAGATCAAAGGTGAATATCTCCTCGCTTTCCTCTACTTCGCCTCGGTTGGTGGCATGCTGACAATCGCCACCTTGCGCGATCGAAGCCTCGAGCTCGCCATTGGGGCGCACTTTGCAAATAACTTCTTTGCTGGCGTGCTTGTCTCCTACCAGGATTCCGCCTTGCCATCCGCTGCCGTCTTCATGACCGGTGAATTGAATTGGCTGATAAGCACCGCTACCGCTATCGTGATGATTCCGCTCTTTCTTTGGCTCACCAAGCCCCGGGCAGAGAGGGCGAACTAGATTCCGTGCCCAATGTAGTTACGACACCTACACAATGATGGAGAGCAGATGAGCCGCAGTGGATTGATTCCTCAAAACATCAAAGAAAGCATTCGCCCTCAGGACGACCTCTATCGCCACGTCAACGGTCTCTGGTTGGACAATTCCGAGATTCCATCAGACCGAGCTGCGGATGGGTCCTTCTACGAACTGCGCGATCTTTCTGAGGAACGAGTTCGCAAAATCATCGAGGAAGCCGATGGCCCCGAAGGAAGCCCTGCCGCAAAAATTCGAAATCTCTATGCAAGCTTCATGAATGAAGAGCAGATTGAGTCGCTTGGCATATCTCCTATCCAAGACGACCTTGAGAGCGCTCTGCGCGTCAATGATCTAGCCACATTCACAGAACTCCTAGGGTCACTGGAAGGTCGTGGGCGGGCATCACTCTTTGGCGGGTACATCACGACGGATAAGGACGATCCGACCATCAATATTGCCTTCCTCAATCAAGGGGGCTTAAGTCTTCCCGACGAGGCCTACTATCGCGAAGAGACCCATCAGGGAATTCGCGAATCACTCCTTGCCCACATCGAAAGAATTTTCACCTTGGCTCAGATTGATGATGCGAATCAGCGCGCTCTGGCGATTCTCAACCTGGAAACCGAGTTAGCCACACACCACTGGGACAAGGTTCGAAACCGGGATGCCGTTGCGACGTATAACAAGATGTCTTTTGAAGAGATCGAGAAGCTATCGCCTCACTTCGATTGGCGGCTCTGGTCCAACGCTTCGAATACTCCAGAAAAAGTTCTTGCACCAGCCGTCATCCGCCAGCCTTCCTTCTTCCAAGGGGTCAGTGAAATGCTGGCAAAGTTTGATTCCTTTAAGTGGAGCTCGTGGCTTGCATTCAAGGTCTTGAGTCAAAGTGCCTCATATTTGAGCTCACCTTTCGTCAACGAGAACTTTGACTTCTATGGCAGGACACTTGGCGGCGTTCCAGAACTTAAAGAGCGTTGGAAGCGCGGCGTCGCTCTCGTCGAAGGCGCGCTGGGTGAGGCAGTCGGCGAGCTTTATGTCTCGCAGTATTTCCCACCCAAAGCCAAAGAACGAATGCAAGACCTCGTCTCGAACCTCATCTCTGCCTATCGAGAGAGCATCTCGACTCTGGAGTGGATGAGCCCTGAGACTCGGGCCAAAGCGTTGGAGAAGCTTGAGAAGTTCACACCGAAGATCGGATATCCGGATAAGTGGCGTGACTATTCATCTCTTGTAATTACTTCGGACGATCTCTTCACGAATTTGAAGAATATCCATGCTTTTGAAACCGCATACGAATACGCAAAGATCGGCGCACCGGTAGACAAGAGCGAGTGGTACATGACGCCACAGACCGTCAATGCCTATTACAACCCGGGAATGAATGAGATCGTCTTTCCTGCCGCGATTTTGCAGCCTCCGTTCTTCGACATGGATGCCGATGATGCCGTCAATTACGGTGGCATTGGTGCCGTGATCGGTCACGAGATTGGCCATGGTTTTGATGACCAAGGTTCTCGTTATGACGGAGATGGTCGACTGGTCAACTGGTGGAGTGATGAAGATCGACGCGAGTTTGAGAAACGTACATCGTCGCTCATTTCGCAATATGACGCACTCGCACCTGAAGAGACGCCGGAAAGCAAAGTAAATGGCGCATTGACGATTGGTGAGAACATCGGAGACCTCGGAGGCGCAACGATTGCCTACAAGGCTTATCTCATTTCACTAGGTCAGAAAGCCGCTCCGATCATCGATGGCATGACAGGGCTGCAGCGATTCTTCTACGGCTACGCACAGATCTGGCGTGCGAAATTGCGGCCAGAGACGATGAAGGTACGCCTAGCAACTGATCCGCACTCCCCTGCAGAATTCCGATGCAATCAGATCGTGCGCAATATCGATGAGTATTACGAGGCCTTCGATGTGAGCTCTAGTGATCAGCTCTACCTGGAGCCTAAGGAGCGGGTGAAGATTTGGTAGGTCCAGCGATAGATCGCTCAGCATTCTCATTCCAAGAGAAGACGCGGATCGAATCGACAGAGCGAGGTTTCCTTGGTCGCACCGGAGAGATTCACACCCCTCACGGCCTGATTAAGACTCCTGCTTTCATCCCGGTAGGAACAAAAGCCACTGTCAAAGCACTTCTACCTGGAGAAGTTGAAGGTCTGGGCGCACAGGCTGTGTTAGCAAATGCCTACCACCTCTACCTTCAGCCGGGACATGAGACTGTCGATGCTGCAGGTGGTCTTGGCGAATTCATGAATTGGCAGAAGCCGACTTTCACCGATAGCGGAGGTTTTCAAGTCCTATCGCTTGGAGTGGGCTTTAAGAAGGTCATCGCAATGGATGCTGAGATGTGGCAAGCAGATGATGTGATCGCAGACAAGAAGCAACGATTGGCCCATGTCGATGACGACGGCGTTACCTTCAAATCTCATCTCGACGGTTCGATGCATCGATTCACTCCCGAAGTCTCCATGCAAGTGCAACATGGAATTGGAGCAGACATCATCTTCGCCTTCGATGAATGCACCACACTACACAACACGCGCAAGTATCAAGAGAAGGCGTTAGAGCGAACACGTAAGTGGGCGATTCGTTGTCTCGATGAACATGCGAGGTTGACGGTTGAGCGATCCCAACGTCCCTACCAAGCCCTCTTTGGCGTTATCCAGGGCGCCCAATATGAGGACTTGCGACGCAAAGGGGCGCGTGACTTGGCTGAGATGAGTTCCTCTGGAATTGATTTCGATGGTTTTGGAATCGGTGGGGCGCTCGATAAAGCACAACTGTCGACCATTCTTACCTGGGTAAACGAAGAGCTACCAAGGAATAAACCTCGTCACTTACTCGGAATCGGCGAGCCAACCGACATCTTCGCGGGAGTGGAGAATGGCGCAGATACTTTTGATTGCGTCGCGCCTTCAAGGGAAGCACGCACTAGCGCCGTCTACTCAAGGACCGGTCGGTTCAACGTCTCCAATGGACCCTACCGAAGGGACTTCTCGCCAATTGATAAGGATTGCGAGTGCTACACATGCAAAAACTATTCTCGCGCCTACATCAATCATCTCTTTAGAAGCAAGGAAATGGTCGCTTCAACTCTCGCAACGATTCATAACCTGCATTTCATCGTGACTTTGGTCGATGAGATTCGTCGATCGATTGAGTCTGGAAACTACTTCGAATTCAAGAGCGAATTCCTTGCCAACTATAAGTAGCTTGGCTCAGCTCGCTTGACTCGCGCAATCACGCGATATGTGACCGGAAGTAGGGCAAATTCGACAGCGCTCTTATATAGGTATCCGACAAGAAGGTAATTGAGAAATTCGCCTCCTGTGATCACCCCGTAGAAGGCAATAGTGCAGAAGATCAAAGTGTCGACGAACTGACCAACTGCCGTCGATCCGATCAACCGTAACCAAAGATTCTTCTCGCTGGTTCGTTCTTTGATCTTGACCAACACATATGAATTAAGGATCTGACCGACGACGAAGGCGATGACACTTGCAAGAACGATACGAGGTACGAAACCAAGAACCGCTTCGAAAGCCTCCTGATTGTCCCAATCGCTCGCCGGTGGAGAAAGTTGAACCAGATAGAAAGTTGTCGCTGCCAAAATTGACATAGAGAATGCAGTGATGATCGCACGACGAGCTGCTTTGAATCCGTAAACTTCAGAGAGGATATCGCCAACGATATAGACCAGGGGAAAGAGGATCGCTCCCCCGTCGGTGATGATCGGCCCAATCTCAATCAACTTCACAGCGCCGATATTCGAGATGAGTAAGAGCGCTACGAAGACGGCAGTGATGTAGGGGTAGAGACCACTCGGTGCTGATGCAAAACGGGCGCGTTCCACGTTCACTTCTTCTCCTTTTACTTAATTGCGAAAATCTCTTCGAACTACAGTTGCGTAGTCCTATCCGTATGTGACTCGCGTCGAAGTAGCCATGATGCCACAAGAGTGGTGAGAATGACGTAAGTGATGGTGAGAGCTTGAAGGTCCTCGCCGAAGGCTAAACCCCCTGCTAGACCAGCTATGACAATCGAAAATTCACCGCGAGCGATAAGTAGCGTTGCAGCTCGTTGAACTTTGCGAGATTCATTGACATCTCGCACACTCCACCAAGCAGTCAGGAATTTACTTCCTACACCTAAAGCAGTGAGTACAAGTGCGGCAATCAGGACCCCAACGATGTCACGCGGATCTGTGCTAAGACCGAAGAATAAGAAGAAGATGGATGCGAAGAGATCCCTTAAGGGTGCGAGTCGAACACGTGCCACGATTGCTACATCGCCGGTCAATAAGAGTCCAACCAAGAAGGCAGCGACCGCACCTGAAAAGCCGATCAACGTCGCAAGGCCTGAAGCAGCAAGAGCTGCACCAAAGACTATGAGTAAGAGCGTTGCGGAATCCCCCATAAGAACAGGCGCGTGAGGAATATGTCCGCCACGTGCGCTGAAGACAAGTGCGAGACCTGTGATCACGAGAGCAACAGAAATAGAAATCAGACCAGTGGTGAGCGCGACTCCGGCCGTCACAGCGCTCAGCACAGGAAGATAGGGCGCCAAAAAGAGATCCTCTACCACCAGAGTTGCAACAGCCCGCTTCGTACTCTCGAACTTCTGCCACTTTGCGTCCTTGATAAATTGAGTAGCGATTCCCGAGGAAGAGACATAGGTAATACCGCCAAGGACAAGAACTCCGATCCATCCCCAGCCAATGATCAGCGCAATCAATGCTCCAGGAAGGAAATTGACCAGAAGATCGAATAAACCAAGAGATCTCCTCTCCTTCATCGTTCCAATCAACTCACCAGCGGTGTACTCAAGCCCCAAGAGGAGTAGTAGAAGGATTGCGCCCCACTGCGCGCCAAGATCGAGAAAACTATCGCTCAGACTCAATGGAACGAGCCCACCATTTCCAAGGGCCAATCCAGCGATAAGGAAGATCGGAACTGCCGAAAATTTCAACCGCGCTGCAACGAAAGATGCGATACCAAGAGAGATTAAGACTCCACCAATTTCAGCAAGAATTAAGCCCGAATCGGTTGAGAGGGCCGACCATTGAACTGGAATGACACACCTCCCTAGAGGCGGTCATTCTCTCATCGTCTACCTAGAGATCTCCAACTCATCGGCGATATCGCTCGTTGCGCTGATAGTCACCGAATCGCCGTCAACGATCTCACCCAAAAGGAGAAGTTTCGCGATTCGATCGCCGATCGCCTTTTGCATCAACCGTCGAAGCGGACGTGCGCCGAATGCTGGGTCAAAACCATGGAGCGCAAGCCAAGACTTCGCACTCTCTTCAAGTCTTAAGGAGATTCTTCGATCCTCTAAACGTCTCGCGAAATCAACGAAGAGAATGTCCACAATGGATGAAATCTCACCCTGACCTAGCGGATTGAAGAGAACAACGTCATCGATTCGGTTGAGGAATTCAGGCTTGAAACTTGCTCGCACAACATCCATGACTGCACCCTCTCGATCTTCCCGCTCCAAAGTTAGGTCGTTGATGAACTGGGAACCGAGGTTTGATGTCATCACGATGATTGCATTTCGAAAATCAACAGTTCGTCCCTGGCCATCAGTCAAACGTCCATCATCGAAGACTTGCAGGAGCAAATCGAAGACTTCAGGGTGAGCCTTCTCCACTTCATCGAGCAAGATCACTGAATATGGACGACGTCTCACAGCTTCGGTTAGCTGTCCGCCCTCTTCGTAACCAACGTATCCCGGAGGAGCTCCAACGAGCCGAGAAACCGAAAACTTCTCCCCATACTCACTCATATCGATACGAACCATCGCGCGCTCGTCATCAAAAAGAATCTCCGCCAAAGCCTTGGCCAATTCCGTCTTTCCCACACCCGTCGGACCAAGGAACAGAAAGGTGCCCGTGGGGCGGTGCGGATCGGAGATGCCGGCACGTGACCTTCGAATCGCATCTGAAACTGCGGCTACCGCAAGAGGTTGGCCAACGACGCGCTCGGATAATTCGTGATCAAGGTTGAGAAGTCTTTCGCTATCTGCCTGAAGGAGTTTTCCAACTGGGATCTTGGTCCATGCTGAGATGACTTCAGCGATGTCATCTGAAGTCACTTCCTCGCGCACCATTGCTGGACGGGAATTCGCTTCATTGCGAGCAGCGTGAAGTTCGCTCTCAATCTCGCGCATCCGTCCATACATAAGGCGCGCGGCTTGCTCCAAATCACCATTGCGCTGGGCTCGCTCCGCCTCACCACGGATTCGGTCCAACTCTTCAGTCAAGTAGCCGATTCGATCAAGAATGTTTTTCTCTTGATTCCACTTCGAGCGCAAGTCTTCTAATCGCAAGGTCTCGGATTTCAACTCTTCGCGCAGTACTTTCAATCTCTCACGAGAGGCATCGTCTTTCTCCTTGGCGAGTCCAAACTCCTCCATACGTAGGCGATCGACAGCACGTTGCAGTTGATCGATCTCCTCAGGAGAAGAGTCAATCTCCATTCGAAGACGTGAGGCCGCCTCGTCGACTAGATCAATTGCTTTATCAGGTAGGAATCGATGCGTTATATAACGATCTGACAACGTCGCAGCCGCAACAAGGGCGCTGTCGCTGATCGTCACCTTATGGTGAGCTTCATACTTCTCACGAATACCGCGAAGAATCGCAATCGTATCTTCGACAGTGGGTTCCCCAACCAGGACTTGCTGAAATCGCCGCTCTAGAGCCGCGTCTTTTTCAATGTATTGTCGATACTCATCAAGTGTCGTCGCTCCGATCATATGGAGCTCACCTCTAGCCAAGAGTGGCTTGAGCATGTTACCTGCGTCCATCGCACCACCCATACCTCCGGCACCAACAACGTTATGCAACTCATCGATGAAGGTGATGATGCGACCCTCCGCTGCAGTGATCTCCTCGAGAACAGCCTTGAGGCGCTCCTCGAATTCACCGCGGTATTTGGCTCCCGCTACCAACGCGCCGAGATCTAGAGAGACGACGCGCTTGTCCTTTAGACCTGATGGAACATCACCGGTGGCAATGCGTAGCGCTAGTCCTTCGACGATCGCAGTCTTTCCAGTTCCTGGTTCGCCGATGAGGACTGGATTGTTCTTGGTCCTTCGCGACAAGACTTGGATGACGCGTCGCACCTCTGCGTCGCGCCCGATAACTGGATCTAGCTTTCCGTCGCGGGCTCTCGCAGTGAGATCAATACCGAACTGTTCAAGCGCTGACTGGCTCTGGTTGAGGTCTTGTTGAGTCTGCACGAAGGCGAAAACCCCTTGATTTGCGGAGTTATTCCCAAGCGAAATTGACCCGCTACCCAGAGATTAGGCGAGGTTCTTCAGTCGCTCCCCCATGGGCGGATGTGTGTAGTTGACTGCGACATAGAGCGGGTGTGGCGAGAGATTGGCGAGAGCATCGGTACCAATCTTCTTCAATGCCTCTCGAAGTGCGACACCGTCATACGTCTCTCGAGCGAAGTCATCCGCTTGGTACTCGTTCCTTCGAGAGAGAGCGTTGTTGATCAGGCCAAGGACCATCGAAACTGGAGAGAAGAGAAGGAAGAACGCTAGGGCTGAGAGATGGAAACTAGGTTCAGATGCTCCGAGCGCCACAGAAAGTTCATCAACGCCAAGAAGCCAGCCGAGTAGGGCGAAGAGAATGAAGGTTTGTACATTGGAAAGAAGGAACATCGAGAGTGTGTGCTTGCGTTTGTAATGACCGATTTCGTGAGCTAGCACGGCCACGACCTCTCGAGTCTCAAGCTTTTCGAGCAATGTGTCGAAAAGAACGATGGTCTTCGACCTTCCAAGACCTGAGAAGAATGCATTCGCTTTTGTCGAGCGCTTAGAACCATCCATCACAAAGAGCTTGCCCAGTGAATATCCCTGGCTCTGGCAATACCGCTCTACCTCGCTCTTAAGTTCACCATCGGGAACTGGAGTGAGTTTGTTGAAGAGTGGCAAGATCAACTTTGTCCCGAACATGAAGAAGAAGAGCGAAAAGGAAGCAAAGAGGAGCCAGCCCCAGAGCCAAAATGTCGAGCGCAACTCCTGATAGATCCAAAGTACGGCAGTCAAAAGCACTCCGCCAATGACCGCAGTGAGTAGTAATCCTTTTATCAGGTCAGCAACGAAAGTCGATACGGTGGACTTGTTGAACCCAAATTTCGCTTCGATCTTGAAAGTCGAGTAGATGCCAAATGGAAGTGAGATCAGATTCGAGATAAGCGCAAGGATTCCGATGAAAACGAGTGAGATGACGATCTCGCTCTCAAATCGATCCCTCACGAAACCATCAAGAGCCGCGAACCACTCATAGGTGAGGGCCACGATGAGAAGGATGAAGAAGAGGGTCGAGGTAAAAAACGACACTCGATAGTTCGCCGCCTGATAGGCGATGGATCGTTTGTGCTCCGCCTGGTCATAAAGCCCAGCAAGCTCGGGATCGAGAGGTTTTTTAGAGGATTCATGATTGAGGAAATCAACGAAGGTGTTGATTCCGTAATCCAGCGCGACGAAGAAAGTGATGAGTCCAAGAATCCACAGCTCCATGAAACCTAAGCCTACTTCGCCAAACCTCGGTACTTTTCTCTCATGGTCGAAATTGAATTCCTTGGTGGCGTCAGGTCAGTTACCGGGAGCAAGTTTCTGGTGCGGGGCGAGTCGGTTGAGATCTTGGTGGAGTGCGGCCAATATCAAGGTTTGAAGGAACTGCGGCTGCGCAATTGGGAACCCTTCCCTATCCCACCGATAGAGGTAGATGCGGCGGTTCTCACTCACGCCCATCTCGACCACTGTGGCCTACTGCCGAAGTTCGTCCGAGAAGGTTTCAAGGGCAAGACATTTTGCACTGAGGACACTGCTCGCTTAGCTGCGGTTGTCCTCGAAGATGCTGCCAAGATGCAGATGGAAGATGCCGAATACGCGGCGACGAAAGGTTTTTCCAAGCACCGCGTGCCGCTGCCGCTCTTTGACTCACTTGACGCGAGCGACGCCATAGCAACACTTCGCCCCACACCCTTTTTGGAGCGAACGGAAATCGCTAAGAATTCTTACGTCACTTTCCATCGTGCCGCACACATATTGGGTTCTGCCATCGTCGAACTCGAGGTGGAAGGAAAGAGGATTCTCTTTTCAGGAGATCTAGGACGAATCAACCATCCCATCCTTTCAAGCCCTGATCCCCTACCGAATCGAGCGATCGATGCCCTTCTCGTTGAATCAACATATGGCGATAGAAGGCATGAGGCTATTGGCGATGCTCTAGCTGAGGTCATTGGACGAACGATCAAACGCGGTGGCAACGTCCTCATTCCAGCTTTCGCTGTCGACAGGACTGAGGTGATTCTCCATCGCCTTAAAGAATTGATGGATACAGGCTCTATACCCAAGATACCCATCTTCGTTGATTCGCCGATGGCGCTTCGTTCTCTTGACATCTACCGAGATGCTTTCGACCGCCATGCACTCGATATTGATCCAAAGATCAATATCGAAGGTGATCCATTCGATTCGGACTTTTATCATTCTGCGCGAAGCGTCGAGGAATCGAAAGCACTTGCCGAGCTCAGCACGCCTTCCATCATCATCTCAGCGAGCGGTATGGCAACTGGTGGACGAGTCCTCCACCATCTGCGCAGGTTGCTTCCCGATTCACGAAACTCGGTGGTATTAGTCGGCTACCAGAGCGTGGGTACCCGCGGACGCTCTCTTACTGATGGCGCCAAGACTCTCAAGATGTTCGGGAGCTTCATCGATGTGAGGGCTGAGATTGCGAAGATCAATGAATTCTCGGTCCACGCAGATTCAAGCGAGATGATTGAGTGGCTCTCGACTGCAACATCAAAACCAGAGCAGACTTTCATCGTTCACGGAGAAGAGGGAGCCGGAACACTCTTTCAGCGGCTCATCCTAGAAAAGCTCGGCTGGAACGCGCTTATTCCAGAACGAAATATGCGCTATCAGATTTGAAGTCCCTGAACTAACGAGAAGTGTGAAAGCGCGCTATGCGTTCAACTGCAACTTTCTCGCTTGGCGATCGGTGGCCCAAAATAGCACTGAGAAGCACGAGTGCTATTTTCGAGAGATGAAGGTTGATCCGCCACGGCTTCTTGAGCTGTAACAATCTGCGATCACGTTCATCGAGAGTTAGTATCGCTGCCTTTGCCAAAATGGAATAGAAGAAGAGGCCACCTTGAGAAAACGGTGGTCGAAGGATGAATCGAACGACTTCTTTAGTCTTTTCATTGAGCGTCAATTCAGCAGCACGAAATTCATCCAAGGTGCGCTCCAACTCTTCAAGATTCTTTGGCGCATCTTTCAATCCCAACGGAATCGCGCTGCGCGCCCACTCGGCGACGTAAGCATCCGCTAACTCGCGACCTTCAAGCGGCGAATCATCAGCGCTCGGTGGACGGATTCCTTCACCAAGGGCGAGATAAGTTTTGAGGAATGAGTCGGTGAAAGCGCAATGAACCCAAAGGAGGTATCGCTCATCACTGGCGCGGTAAGACGAGATTTCTCCATCTTTTGTCGTAAATGTGCCAGATACCTTGCTATGCATTGCATTGACTCTGGCAGCCTCCCGATCTATTACCGATCGCGAAGCAAAGGTAGTGATAGTCAGCCATTTCGTCGTTCCTGCAAGGCGACCAAGAGGGTCGCTCTCATAACGAGAGTGTGTAGCCACACCATTGAGCGGCGCGGGATGAGTTGCTTGGAGCAAGAGAGCTCGAATGCCACCAACGATGGTCGCGACACTGCCATGGATCTTCCAGACCGCAGAACGAGGACCAAAGAGTCCATCATCTTCGCCCATCGAGATGGAATCGACCCAATCTGGTTTGCCATCTTTTGACCCTGAGACGACTTCACGAAATCGATTTGCCAATGGTTTAACAATTCTCAATTGGCTCAAGTCGCGCACGAGAGCAGATCGTAGAGCGCGTTTGAGAATATTTCTTGTCAAGAAAAGATTTAGAACTTGGGAAGAAAACGCCCTGTCGAAGCCTGATACCTCTTGGCATCTTTGTGGCGGCATGCTAAGAGAGCATCTTCATATCGAGATTTCACTATGAGTAATCCGATAAGGGAGAAGTAGAAGATCACCGAGAAGTAATTGAAAGTCGCTAGGAACAACCCCGTCCCAATGAGAAGAAGTGCCGAGTACATGGGATGCCGAACGTATTTATAAATGCCTCGAGTAACCAGTTCGGCATCATCTTTCGGAATAGGGGAAGCAGTGAGCGCAGAACCTAGAGCAACAGCCGAAAAAGCAAATATCAGTGTTGCAAAGAGATAAAAAGTAAGCGAAATAATCCGCTCAACTTCAATCAGAGGATCGAACGGATTGCTGACCAGCAGTAGAAGGAAGAGAAATTGCAGGGCAACCAGGGCCCTAGCTTTTCCTTTACTCGGTTTCATCCTTCTTCTTCTCACCAGTCACTCGACCCGCGTGTGCCGTAGCGCTCGGATCTCTCTTTACCTTGATCAAGCTCGCTACCACGGCGACAATCAGAATTGCTCCGATTACGAGCAAGCTTGTCGAGGTTTCAATCTTCGGAATTGACTCATTGAGCTCATGGAAATAGAGCAAGACCAACTTCGCTCCGATGAAGACCAAGATGAAAGCAAGTCCTAGAGATAGGTATACCAACTTATCGAGAAGGCCTTTGAGGAGGAAGTAGAGCGCCCTCAACCCCAGGAGCGCAAAGGCGTTAGCGCTGAAGACAAGGAATGGCTCCTGAGTGACTCCGAATGTCGCTGGGATGGAATCCAAGGCAAAGAGGAGGTCTGTAGCGCCGATTGCGATCATCACGAGGAACATCGGAGTAGCGAGGCGCTTTCCATCGATCTTCACGAAGAGTTTCGTGCCGTGATATTCATCCGTCATCGGGGTGACTTTGCGAACTCGCTTGACGATGAAGTTGTCGTTCGGATCTGGGTCTTCATTCCAGTGCCGCATCAATCCGAATCCGGTCCAAATCAAGATCGCACCGAAGATGACGAAGGTGAATGCGAAAGCAGCGAGCGCCGCCGCACCAATTGCGATGAAGATCGCTCGAAGCACGAGTGCGAGGATGACGCCAATCAAGAGAACGCGTTGCTGATAGATGCTCGGAACCGCGAATTGCGCCAAGATGATGGCGAAGACGAAGACGTTATCGACCGAGAGTGACTTCTCAACTAAGTAACCAGCGAAATATTCGGTACCCCATGGACTTCCGTAGTACCACTGGACCCAGACTCCGAAAGCCACCGCAATTCCGATGTAGACCACCGACCAAAACGCAGCTTCTTTGAACTTCACTTCGTGCGGATGCGCACTCACGGTTACCAAATCGAGCACTATCAACGCGATGATCGCAGCGATCACGATCAACCAAACAGTCAAAGAGACATTCATAGAAAGGTCTGTCACCAGTGAAATCATGGGGCGAAGCCTATGGGAGCGGCCCATATTCCGCGCGAGGATCAGCGATTGAAAGAATCGCTAGAGTTCGGCCATGACACATCCAGCCGCCTCTGCCTACATCGAATCAGGTTCTCGCTTCGTCGCCCTCGCGAAGGGAAGTAATGACACTTCGATGGCCAAGGTTCCTGAAGCCAACGAATGGAACGGTGCCTACATCGTGCACCACATGGCAGATTTTGAGATCCATTTTGCTCACCGAATTCTCAGAATGTTGACCGAAGAGAATCCGGAGATTGTCGGCTACAGCGAAGAGCCATACCCCGGGAACCTGCGCTATGCAGATCGCGATTGGCGGACCTCCCTCCAGCTCATCGAATCGACGCGTAAGGCAATCGGCGATGTCTTGACCAAACTTGATGAGAGCGCCTTTACCCGCCCTGGTGTCCATTCTGAACGAGGAGCAATTACGGTTGCCGACATCGTCTCAAGTGCCGCGAAGCACATTTCGGCGCATACCGAACAACTCGGCGCAGCAATCAACTCATAGCACTCCTCTTATGTTTCCTCCTTCACTGACCGCTTGGACAAGCATCTCGGAGTGGACTGAAGGAATTTTGATCGACACAACACCGCTGCTGATCTACATCACCCTCTTTCTCTTCGTATTCATTGAGACCGGGATCTTGATCGCATTCTTCTTGCCTGGAGATTCAGTGCTCTTTGCAGCGGGTTTTATCGCAGCGAGCAGAGATGACACCTCGATTGCTGTCTTGGTTGGAGTCATCTTTCTTGCCGCGTTCTTGGGAGATCAACTTGGCTTCGTTCTTGGAAGACATTTTGGTCGGCCATATCTCGACAAATATGAAGCACCAAAGCTTCGAAAGATGATTGCTCGCGCAGAGCGGTTCTACGAGAAATATGGCTATTCCGCGATCATTCTCGCTCGCTTCTACCCGTGGATTCGCACCATCGTTCCACCACTTGCCGGAATCAGTCGGATGAATTATTACAAGTTTCTTTCGGCAAACATCATCGGTGCATTCCTTTGGGGAGTTGGGATAACGATGCTTGGCTACGGAGCGGCATCAATACCCTTGCTTGAAGACTCGAGCCACCTGATCGCTGCATTCTTCATTCTTCTCACCATCGCCTTGACGGTGAAGAATTACATCAAAGCGAAGCGGGATAAGTAGACGGACTAACTTCTAACTAAGGATTCTGCTAGAAGTTCTCGCACCATCGGTACGACCTTGGTTGCATAGAGTTCTATCGACTTCATCAATTTCCCGTGAGGCATCGGACCGGTTGCATACTTCATATCGAAACGCCTCGCACCAACCGATCGCATGGCATACGCGATCTTTCGGGCAACAGTCTCTGGTGAACCGACATAGAGAGAGCCTTGGCGAACTTCCTGGATGAAGTGACTCTTATCAATCACTCCCCAACCACGTTCGCGACCAATTCGGCCAAAGGAGGTCTGATAGTGAGGCCACTGCTCTTCGATCGCCTGCTCATCGGATTCTGCAATGTGACCCGGAGAGTGGATAGAGATCGGTAGCTCTGCTTTGCCTAATTTGGCGAGCGAATCCTTATAAAGCTCAGCGAATGGCGCGAATCTCGCTGGATCGCCACCGATGATCGCAAGCGCCATGGGGATACCAAGACGAGCAGCGCGCACCACGGATTCTGGGGAACCACCTACGCCGACGCGAAGTGGAATTCTTCCTCGCTCTGTCTTGGGATAGATCTCCTGATTATTCAGTGGTGCTCGTAGATCTCCAGACCAGGTGATCGCCTTCTCTTCAAGGATCTTCACCAAGAGTTGTAACTTCTCTTCGAAAAGACGTCCGTAATTGTGCAGCTCATAGCCAAAGAGCGGGAATGACTCGGTAAATGATCCGCGCCCTGCGGTGATCTCGGCACGTCCATTGGAAAGTCCATCGACTGTTGCGAAACCTTGATAGACCCGGACTGGATCAGCGCTAGAGAGAACCGTTACGCCGGAACCGAGGATGATTTTTGAAGTTTTGGTTGCGATACCTGCAAGAACGGTTTCTGGAGAAGAGATCGAGAAGTCATCTCGATGGTGTTCGCCGACATTGAAATGATCGAGACCGAGTTGATCGGCAAGGACCGCTTCCTCGACGACATGTCTGAGGACCGCACCAGCACTCTCCGGCTGACCATTTTCATCAACGGTCATATCTCCGAAAGTATCGAGTCCGAATCGGTAATCCTCGTACATCTCACATCTCCGTTCATTCCACAGTGTTGCCTTTTGAGGTAACGAAAGGATAGCAGATAGTTGAAATTTCAACTACTTTTGGGAATCTGCCTTTGCAGCTTCCTCGGCCACTTGCTTTCGAACGTCATCCATATTGAGGGCATTGACCTGGGAGATCAGATCATCCAATGCGTTCCCGGGGAGGGCGCCAGGTTGTCTGAAGAGCAAGATTCCGTCACGAAAGATCATCAAGGTCGGGATGGATGAGATTCCTGCCGCTTGCGAGAGGGCGCCTTCCGCATCGGTATCAACCTTCGCGAAGGTGATATCTGGATATTTCTCGCTTGCCGCCTCGAAGACGGGCGCGAATTGTCGGCATGGACCGCACCAAGCAGCCCAGAAATCGACGAGTACGGTTCCTTCTTTGGAGATGAGATTCTCAAACTCTTCTCCGGTTACATTGAGAGTCGCCATGGCGAAGAGGCTATACCCTAGGGGGTATAAATGCAAAGCATGAGTTGGGATCGAAGGAGTGAAGATGAGCGAAGAACACACCATTCATAGCCATGGACGCGATGTCCTAGATGACCTGGCGCCCGAGGGCCGAGCGCTCAAGGAATTGATTCCTGATGTATACAAAGCCTTTGCTGACCTTTCCAAAGCAGCTCATGCTCCCGGTGTCCTCTCCCCTGTCGAGAAGGAACTGATCGCTCTCGGCATTGCCGTAGCGAATGGCTGCGATGGATGCATCGCCTCGCACGCTAGGTCGCTTGCCATGAAAGGCGCAACTGAGGCGCAAGTTGCCGAAGCTCTGGGGGTTTGTATTCAAATGCTTGGTGGACCGGGGACTGTCTATGGTCCAAGAGCCTTTGCAGCGTTTCGTTCCTTTATGACTCCGCGAGAGAGTTAAGAGTCAAGCACTAATCAACGAATACGTTTCGACCCGAAGCTTTATCCATAGCAATCAACTCGCGCACGCCTTCGACTGCCACCTTCAAGAGCGAATCAAGTGGCGGCATCGGATCTTTCGCATGCACCATTGCGATGCCTCCAGCGCGAGCGCGTAACATCGAAGCGACGATGTAGATCCCTGAGGCTTCCATCTCAGAGCAGAGCGCTCCACCCAGCTCCCAGGCACGCCATCGCTGCAACAAGTCATCAGCGACGCCCATTCGCTCAGGCTCATGTTGTCCGTAGAAGGAATCTTTAGACTGCGAAATTCCGGTTCTATGCGGCGCATTGAGTCGCTTTGCAGCGATCTGCAAGGCCCTCGTCACATCCAAATCTGCAACAGCGGGAAACTCGATCGGGAGATAATGCTTCGAGGTACCCTCGTCGCGAATTGCTGCGGAGATGATTGCAAGATCTCCAGACTTGAGATCTTTTTGGATATGACCCGATGTACCAACGCGAACGAAAGTGTCAGCGCCACACCTGTAAAGCTCTTCCACGGCAATGGCTGCTGAAGGGCAACCGATTCCGGTCGAAGTCACCGAAACAGGTACGCCGTCTAGCCTTCCGGTATAGGTGACATATTCACGGTTGCTGGAGACGAACTTGGCATCATCGAGATACTTTGCGATGTACTCGCAACGACCAGGATCACCCGGAAGCAGGACATAGCGACCAACATCTCCCTTGCCAAGGCGAACGTGATACTGCTTGCCATCTACTTCCATCACCATGATTCAAATCCTCTCGTAACTTTTTTTATCACTCGCTTCACTTTATCTCGTTCAAGAATCTCTATTTCACAAATCATGGGTATAGACCGCGCAACTTATGCGCTTCAGCTACCCGTCCCACACCAATCATCATGGCGGCATCACGCCACGAAACTCGATTCTCTTTCACGACCTGCCGAACCTCTGCGAAGGCTTTCAACATCATCGACTCGAGATTCTCTCGAATCTGCTCCGCGCTCCAGAAGTAGTTCTGCTTATCCTGAACCCATTCAAAATACGAGACGATGACGCCACCTGAGTTTGCCAAGATATCTGGCACAACGGTGATCCCCTTCTCTAACAAGATCCGATCGCCCTCTGGAGTTGTTGGCGCATTGGCACCTTCAACCACGATCTTTGCCTTGATTCCCAACGCGCTCTCATGGTTGATCGCATCAGCGAGCGCTGCTGGTATCAAGACATCTACATCCAAGTGAAGGAGTTCTTCATTCGTGATCTTCTCACCGCGACCATAATCTGCGATATCACCGCCAGCTGCCATGTGCGTTTGCAGATCTGCGAGCGAACCAAAATCCTTCACGCCGCCGGTGACATCAGAGACGGCGACAACCTTCATCCCCATCGCTTCGAGTGCGACTGCAGTCCAATAGCCAACCTTGCCGAAACCTTGAATAGCGACTGTTGCGCCTTCAACTGGAAGTCCTCGATCAAGGAGTGCTTCACGCGTTGAGATCGCCACGCCATCTCCAGTTGCCGTCGTTCTTCCTAAGGAACCTCCTAGGACGATTGGTTTTCCAGTAACTACGCCAGGTACTGAGAAACCTGCATTGACGCTATAGGTATCCATCATCCAGGCCATGTTCTTCTCGTCGGTTCCGACATCAGGTGCTGGGATATCTCGCTCTGGCCCAATGATTGGCAGGATCTCAGAGGTGTAGCGACGAGTTAAGCGTTCATTCTCTCGAGCAGAGAGGCCACGTGGATCGACGGCAACGCCACCTTTTGCTCCGCCATAGGGAAGATTGACGAGGGCGCATTTCCAGGTCATCAGCATCGCAAGAGCGACCGTCTCGTCGAGATCGATATCAGGGTGAAAACGTATTCCGCCCTTTGAGGGGCCACGAGTCGTCGAGTACTGAACCCGGTAACCCTTATACATCTCAACCACGCCACTGTCGCGCCGGAGCGGTACCGCCACTTCGAGAATCCTTCTTGGCGTCGAGAGTGTGTTCCACATCGATTCGGAAAGTGAGAGTTTTTCCACGGCACTTCGAAGTTGTGCGCGGGCAGTATCTAGAGGTGACTCCATTGTCATGCAGCCAAGCCTACTCGTCGGGTCTGAGTTGAGTATGGTGGCGCGGTGAACCCGGAATTAACTGAACCTGATATTGCGGTAACGATTCGAGAGGTTGAAGAGTTACTTCACATTGCGGAAAAGAATCGCAAGCGGGCCGATCGAATACATCGACGTAGATTCGCAAGGCTCCTTAAGGATCCTAAAGCTATCGACCTTACGATCCGGCTCACCGATGAAGTCATCCGAATTATCGATCGGAAAGAGGCTGCAAGAAGGTTTCGTCAGATTGCACGTGAAGCAACGTTAGGCCTTGGCCTCGTTGATTTTCTGGGCATCAAATTAGCGGCAATCACAAGTCTGATCTTCCCAACACTCACGATCTCGATCGTTACCGCGAAGGTTCGCTCAACGAGCAAGCGAGCGATCTTGGCTGCTGAAAATAAGCCATTGAAGAAGCATCTACTCAAGCGAGAAAGACAGAGCGTCGCCAACAACATCAACGTCCTTGGTGAAGCGGTCCTTGGTGATGAAGAGGCTAACGCGCGTTATCAATCAGTCCTTGAAATGCTAGGTCGAGAAGAAGTCACCTATGTTTCGGTCAAGATCTCCAGCATTATCAGTCAGATCATCACAGTCGATACCGAAGGTTCAATCGAGCGTTGCTCGGGTCGCCTTCGTGAACTCTATCGAGCCGCCATGAAACGTGGTGCATTCGTCAATCTTGATATGGAGGAGTTCCGCGATCTCGAAATAACGGTCGCGCTCTTCATGAAAGTCTTGGATGAACCAGAATTCGAACGTCTCAGTGCCGGAATCGTAATTCAGGCCTATCTGCCTGATTCGCACGACTACTTCAACACTTTGCTTCTTTGGACACGGGGACGTCATCAACGCACCGGAGGAAGCATCAAGATACGGATCGTCAAAGGCGCGAACCTAGCGATGGAGAAGGCGGAGGCTGAATATCACGGCCATCACCAAGCGCCCTATGAGACAAAAGCCGATGTCGACGCAAGTTACTTGAGGCTGATCGATCAAGGACTTCGAGAGGAGAACCGAGGATCACTTCGACTTGGAATTGCTAGCCATAATCTCTTTCATATCGCTTGGGTTAACGAACTAGCACGCATGCGGGGTCAATCCGAGATGATAGATATCGAAATGTTGGAAGGAATGGCGAATGGCGAAGCGCTTAGCATCGCTAAGAAAGTTGGCTCAGTACTTCTCTATACCCCTGTTACGAGACGAGAGGATTTTCCAAGTGCTGTCGCTTATCTTGTGCGCCGACTTGATGAAAACACTTCCGCAGAGAATTACCTTCGCTCCTCCTTCACCATCAAACCTGGAAGTGCGGAGTTCCTAGAGCAAGAGAATCGCTTTAAGGTCGCCGTTGGAGAGCGAAAAACTATAGGAACTACATCGCTTCGTCATTCTCATCAAGAAGTAAGTCACACTCTCGCCACATTCAGCAATCAAAGCGATGGTGATTTCACCGATGCTTCATATCGAAAGAAACTTCAAAAGTCCTTTAAAGGGGTTCTAACCGTAGAGAACCTCCATATTCCATTGGTCATAGGTGGCGAAGAGGTCATCACCAAAGAGACCGAGGAAGGGCGAGATCCGAGCCATGAGGGCAAAGTCTGGTATCGATACTCGATAGCGGATCGGGTGCACATTGATAAGGCAATCCGCATTGCGGCGAAATCAGCCTCCGGTTGGGATGAAAAGGGAGCGACAGAGCGAGGTGAGATCCTGCTCAAGGCAGCCCAGATCATGCAAGAGGCTCGGGCTCAAACCATCTCCATCATGGCTCGTGATACTGGAAAAACCGCCGCAGAAGCCGATCCAGAAATCAGTGAAGCCATTGATTTTGCCCGTTACTACGCATCGAGTGCCCAGAGTGCAACACGCGGTTCCACTCCCATGGGAGTCGTTGTTGTTGTTCCACCATGGAACTTCCCTTACGCAATTCCACTCGGTGGTGTGCTTGCCGCGCTAGCTGCCGGAAATTCAGTGATCTTCAAACCAGCTCCAGAGAGTGTTGCGGTTGCTTGGAGCGCCGTTAATCATCTTTGGCAAGCCGGAGTTCCAAAAGATGTGCTTCATTTTCTCCCCTGCCGCGATGATGAGAATGGTAAATACCTCATCACGCATGATGATGTCTCATCAATCATCCTCACTGGTGGATTCGATACCGCAAGGCTCTTCCTCTCGTGGAAACCTGAGATGACTCTCCTCGCAGAGACAAGCGGTAAGAATGCGATCGTTATCACCGCTTCTTCGGATATTGATCTTGCCGTGAAAGATCTCGTCCAATCCGCTTTCGGACATGCAGGACAAAAATGCAGTGCGGCTTCACTAGCGATCGTTGATGCAAAGATTCACGATCATCCGAGTTTCACTAAGCAACTCATCGACGCCGCTTCATCGCTCGTAGTTGGTGCCGGCACTTCATTCTCGACACTCATGGGTCCCATCATCAATCCACCAGCTGGCTCACTTCAACGTGCGTTGACCACTTTGGATGATGGTGAAGAGTGGCTCTTGGAACCCAAACAAATAGATACGGCGGGTTATCTCTGGCGTCCAGGGATTCGGGTTGGCGTGAAGCCCGGATCATGGAGCCATCAGAATGAATGGTTCGGCCCAGTCCTTGCGATCATGAAATCTCCTGATCTCGAGACGGCAATCAAGTGGCAGAACGCGACTCCTTACGGATTGACTGCTGGAATTCACTCACTTAACGAGGAAGAGTGTGAAACCTGGATCGAGAAAGTCGAAGCGGGCAATCTCTATGTCAATCGCGCGATAACGGGTGCAATCGTGCAGCGCCAACCATTTGGCGGTTGGAAGCGAAGTAGCGTCGGGCCAACCTCTAAAGCTGGCGGGCCTCATTATGTCGAGCAATTACGCAATTGGCCGCTTGTCGTAGATGCAAGTGCTGCACAGAAATCGGCGCAGATCTGGTGGGATCGAGCTGGATCGAAAACAGTTCCTACGGCTGATCTCAATGTGGAACGAAACTATTTGCGCTATCGCAAATACTCCGATCCAATACTCGTGCGAGTCGACGCTTCAACTTCACAAGCTGAGCGGCTCTTCATTAGTTGGCTTACCCGCGAAATGGGTATCTGGATCGTGATGAGCGATAACGAGAGTCAGAGCGAGATCTTGCGGTTCGTGACAGAGAACAACGTTGGCAAGGTACGTTGGCTAAGTAGCGAAATTCCACCAACATCAGAACTGATCGACCTCGGAATTACTCTTGATACTCGACCAATGACTCAAGTCGGTGGCGTGGAACTCACCCGCTGGCTTCGGGAGCAGAGCATCTCCATCACCAATCACCGATATGGGAATGTCGGGACGGGCCCCAATCCAAAGGTCTAAAGGTTGGTTACAGAATCTCGCTTAGTAGCGCTTCGACTCTAGCTCGGATCTCATCCCTTATCAGTCGAACCGTTTCGATCGATTGGCCCGCAGGATCATCAAGTACCCAATCCTCATATCGCTTTCCTGGATAGAAGGGACAGGTATCACCGCAACCCATGGTGATCACAACATCAGATGCGATCACTGCATCATTGGTGAGGATCTTCGGTTGTTCGTTGGCGATATCAATACCCTCTTCTTGCATCACAGCGACAGCTTGAGGATTGATCGAATCCTTAGGCGCAGACCCCGCTGAGAGAACCTCTACCTTTCCACCAGATAGATGGCGCATATAACCCGCCGCCATTTGAGACCGCCCCGCGTTATGTACGCAGACGAAGAGGACTGTTGGATTCTTCTCTGACATCGTTTATTCCTTTCCCAATTCCTGAAGTTTCATATCTGATTTCTTCACCGATGTCACCAGCACAAGCGCTAACAGCGCCCCGATGATTTGTGCAGCTATGAAGGCCAGAACAGATGACGGAGCGATGCCTGAGAAAGTGTCGGTAAAGGCTCTCCCCACAGTGACTGCCGGATTAGCGAAAGAAGTGGAGGAGGTGAAGAAATATGCGCCACCGATCCAGAGTGAGATCATGGCTGCTCGATGACGGACTTTGATGTTGAGCCATCCCGCAAAGACAATCGTCACTAGGCCAAAAGTTGCAATGATTTCCGAGATAAATAAATTACTTCCAGCGCGAATATTCGTTGAGGTTTCAAAGACATCTCTGGCAAAAAGAAGGTGCGCAAGGAATGTTCCTAGAATCGCTCCAGCAAACTGTGAGAGAAGATAGAGGAAGGATTTCTTCACATTAAGAACGCCACGAATCGCCGCAACCATCGTTACAACAGGATTGAAATGGGCTCCCGAGATAGGCGCGACTAGGTTGATCAGGATATAGAGCGTCGCCACGGTCGCAGCTGCATTGATAAGAAGTTGGATACCGAGGTCATCGGACAGATTTTGAGCCATGATTCCAGAGCCAACGACAGTTAAAGTGAGAAACATCGTTCCTAGAAGTTCCGCAACTTGCGCCATGGCCCCATTCTTCTAGCGTCCGGCTATTTCAACCAACCTAAGTAAGTTCTTTTGGAGTTAAGGGTGAATGAACTTTGAGTGAACCAGGCCAGATCTACGCTGGATTATTGCGACCCGCCTTGGCGTAGATGATGAGAGCAACGCTCGACGCTAAGAGAATCAATCCAATCAAGACCTGGTCGGGAACTTTAGTCGCACTCTTTGTTGCCGTGGGGGCTTCGGGTTCTGCCTCTGTAGTTATTGATGGGTTTGGTTCGAATTCGAAGTCAATAGACCCTTTGATAACGTGACCATCAGAGGAGACGACTCTGTAGGAAATTTCGTATATGCCTCCAGTATCAGGAACTGTCGGGACAGTCGAGCTCACTCTCGACTGCTCTACTACCATTTCACCAATTTCGACTCTCTCTCCTGAAGGTGAGAGGAGTTCAAAGAAGTTCGTTCGCTCTCCGCCGAGAGCAAGAAGTGGTTCATTAAAATCAAGCACGATCTCTTTTGGAAAATCTTCAAGAATCGACCCTGCTATTGGAGTGCTTGAGACCAGGGCAGTGTGTGCGAAGCTGGACTGTGTGAGAAAAGTCGTACTCAAAAGGGTAAGTAGCGCCAGAGAATAGAACACTCGTCTGTGCATGATTTTTATCTTTTCTGTCCCTGCGATTGTGAACATTTCTCGCAAAGTCCAAAAATCTCAAGACTGTGTGAAACTTCAGAGAAGCCATACTTCTTAGCTGCCATCTCAGCCATTGCCTCAACTTCTGAGATCTCTATCTGCTTAGTAGAGCCACACTTCTTACAGATGATGTGATGATGATGATCCTCATCCACGCCGCAGTGACGAAAGAGCTTTTCACCCTTGGGAGAGACGATGGAATCGAGATAACCCTCTTCGACCAAGATCTCCAGCTGGCGATAGACGGTCGCTAAACCCAAAGAATCGCCTCGAGCTTTGAGTTGTTTATGTATCTCTTGAGAACTCAAGAATCTTTCGACACCCTGCAAGTACTCGAGGATCCGAAGTCGCCGAGCAGAATTTCGACGCTTCTCCGGGATCCCCGAGTTGCTTGTCATACCACTAACTTATCTGAACTTTCTTTTCACCCGACCAAGTCGAATCGATCCGCATTCATCACTTTGTTCCACGCGGCAATGAAGTCGTAAACGAACTTCTCACGTGAATCATCCTGGGCGTATACCTCTGCGTAGGCGCGAAGAATGGAATTCGAGCCGAAAACAAGATCCACCCGAGTAGCGGTGAAGGCAACTTGCCCCGTCTTTCGAGATCGCAGGTTGTAGAGATTCTCCCCTGCTGGCTCCCAAATATGGCCCATATCGGTAAGCGTGGTGAAGAAATCGGTGGTGAGGGCACCGACTCTCTCTGTGAAGACGCCATGTTTGCTTCCACTGTAATTCGCGCCGATAACGCGCAGTCCACCGATCAACGCTGTCATCTCAGGGGCGGTTACTCCCATCAATTGGGCGCGATCGAGCAAAAGGCGCTCAGGAGAAACCGCATAGTTCTCCTTCATCCAGTTGCGGAAGCCATCGTGAATCGGCTCAAGAGGCGCAAAAGAATCAACATCAGTTTGCTCAGCTGTCGCATCACCACGACCTGGTGAGAATGGAACCTTTACTGCGATTCCTGCTGCTTCGGCGGCCATTTCAACACCAAGGTTTCCTGCAAGAACGATTGTGTCAGCAAGGCTTGCACCATGTGACTGTGCAATCGGTCCGAGCACAGAGAGAACCCGATTCAATCTTTCAGGTTCATTTCCAACCCAATCCTTCTGGGGTGCCAAACGGATGCGCGCACCATTCGCGCCGCCGCGGAAGTCAGAGCTTCTAAATGTGCGAGCGCTATCCCATGCTGTTGTCACCATATCTTGAAGAGATAAACCTGATCCAGCTATCGCTGCTTTGAGCTTCGCGACGTCATAACCGGTTGGACCTTGTGGAATGGGATCTTGCCAAATCAAATCTTCCTTCGGCACATCTGGTCCAAAGTAACGAGCCTTGGGTCCAAGATCGCGATGAGTGAGTTTGAACCAAGCACGAGCAAAGACTTCTGAAAAATATGCCGGGTCCTTATAGAACTTCTCTGAGATTGCGCGATAGATCGGATCTTTGATCATCGCCATATCGGCATCAGTCATCATGGGGTTGTATCGCTTGGTCGGATCCTCGACATCAACCGGCTTGTCTTCTTCCGCGATGTCGATTGGCTCCCATTGATTCGCTCCAGCAGGAGATTTCGTCAATTTCCATTCATATTTGAAGAGCAATTCAAAGTAACCGTTGTCCCACTTGGTTGGATGAGTAGTCCAGGCACCTTCGAGACCGCTCGTAACAGTGTCGCGACCAATTGAGCGAGTTTCATGGTTCATCCAACCCATACCTTGCTCGGTGATATCAGCACCTTCAGGGCTTGGACCTAGACGTGATGCCTTGCCATTTCCATGTGCCTTACCAACGGTATGTCCTCCGGCTGTCAGAGCAACAGTCTCTTCATCATTCATTGCCATACGTGCAAAGGTTTCACGGACATGCTTTGCAGTCCTCAATGGATCAGGCTGACCATTGACGCCTTCAGGGTTTACATAGATCAGACCCATGTGCACTGCTGCGAGCGGGTTGTACAACGTCTCTGGCTTGTCGAGATCCTCATAGCGATTCTCACTTGGCGCCAAGAACTCATCTTCTGGTCCCCAATTGATCTCAAGTTCAGGGTGCCAGATATCGGATCGACCAAATGCGAAACCGTACGTCTTCAGCCCCATAGAGTCATAGGCGATCGTTCCAGCTAGAACCAAAAGGTCTGCCCAACTCACCTTCTTGCCATATTTCTTCTTGATCGGCCAGAGAAGTTGACGTGCCTTATCGAGATTTGCGTTAT
>JACCED010144545.1_pt1 | contig 26759 bp, 30 predicted proteins | sample 7455021 | NCBI WGS metagenome assembly JACCED01 (sample SAMN15323456, study PRJNA562643) | freshwater metagenome | isolation source: river surface water | place: USA:Blue River Watershed | collected 2017-08-19 | reverse complement strand
GCCAGCGCAAGGGTGTTCAGGTCTACACCGGCGCGCGCGTCGAGGCCATCCAGGCGCAAGCGGCGGGCCGCCCTGCCGAACCGGCGCAAGATGCTGGTTTGTTGGCGCGCCTGGCCTCCTTGTTGGGCTTTGGGGACACCACCAGCGGTGCAGCTCCGTCTTCGGCGTCGGCGGGCCCGGCCCTCACGGTGCGCCTGTCCACCGGCCAGACCCTTCAGGCCGATCTGGTGATCAGCGCCACCGGGGTCAAGCCCAATGTCGACTTCCTTCAGGGCAGTGGCGTGGACATCAAGACCGGCATCGTCACCGATGCCCACATGGCCACCAATGTGCCCCATGTCTATGCCGCCGGCGATTGCGCGCAGGCCTTTGACCAGCCCTCAGGCACGCATGTGGTCAGTGCCATCCAGCCCAATGCAGCCGATGAAGCGCGCATTGCCGCGCTCAACATGGTGGGCCAGGCGGCCACGCTGCCGCGCGTGCCCCAAATCAACGTGCTGGACACGCTGGGCTTGATTTCCGCCAGCTTTGGCCAGTGGCAGGGCGTGCCCGGTGGCGAACACGTGGAGTTGACCGACCGTGCAGCCGACCGCCACCTGAGCCTGCAGTTCAGTGGCGACCGCTTGGTGGGTTGCAACAGCATCGGCTGGACCGAGCATGTGGGCGTGATGCGGGGCCTGGTCGAAGGCGAGGTCAGCCTGGGGCCTTGGAAGCAAACGCTGCTCAAGGACCCCACGAAGTTGATGGAAGCCTATCTCGACCGCGCCCAGGGGGCCTCAACCCATGCCCTGGTCAAGTCCTGAGCTTTCCACTGGGCCTACCATCGGCGCATGAACATCACTTTCAAGCTGTATGCCTCCCTGGCCCAGCATCTGCCGCCCGAGGCTGCCGGCGGCAACGCCGTGCAGATTGACGTGGCGCCACAGTCCACCATCGCCGACATCATTGCGCCCTACAACCTGCCGATGAAGCTCGTGCACTTGGTGCTGATCAACGGCGTGTACGTGGCGCCCGAAGACCGCGCCAGCCGCACCCTCCAGGAAGGCGACGTGCTGGCGATCTGGCCACCGATTGCCGGAGGCTGAGGGCCTGAACCCCATGCGGGCCATTGATGCAGGCTGAGTATCCCGCCCGGTTCTCAAGGGAGATGGGCTGCACCGCGCAGGAGCTGCAGCAGTGGTTGCCGGGCGCCAGCAAGGGCTTGCCCATTCAGTGGCCAGCTGAGGGCTGCGCTTGGGTGGCCCTCGACGGTGCCCAGGGCCTGCGGCTGCAGTGGGCCGCCTTGCCACCGCGCCGCATCGCCCTGATCACCTTGCCGCGCCTGCAGGTGCAGTTTGACTTCGGTGGCTGCAGCACCGAGGCCCGTCACCGCTATATGCGGCACTTTGACCTTTACACCCAGCGCGGGGGTGGCTAGCTTCGGGTCTTGAGGCTCAGGCGGGGCACGCGGCCCGCACCTCCTCCAGGGTGGTCAGCCCCTGCAACACCTTTTCAACGCCGTCCTGGCGCAGGCTGACCATGCCCTGCTTCAGGGCACACGCCTGCAGGGCACTGGAGGGCTTTCGCGCCTGAATGAGGCCCCGGATGTCGGGGCTGACGACCAACAACTCGTGCAGGCCGATGCGCCCGCGCAGCCCACCTCCCTGGCAGTGCGCGCACCCCGGGGCCTGCCAACTCATCAGGCCTGATGCGGCATCCGCGTCTGTGGCCCCTTCGGCCAGCAAGCGGCTGAGCGTGAACCCGCCCGGGTGCGGGCCATCACGGCCGTGCTCGTGCAGCCGCTCCTGGCGTTCAGCCGCCGTGGCCGGTCGGCTTTGCCGGCACTGCGGGCACAGCCGGCGCACCAGGCGCTGGCCCATGACGGCCAAGAGCGCATCACCCAAGTGGAAGGGGTCCAGGCCCATGTCCAGCAAGCGCGTCACGGTTTCGGCTGCACTGTTGGTGTGGATGGTGGACAGCACCAAGTGGCCGGTCAGGGCCGCCTCCACCGCGGTGCGTGCGGTGTCCCGGTCCCGCACCTCGCCCACCATGATCACATCGGGGTCGGCCCGCAGGAAGGAGCGCAGCGCCTGCCCGAAGGTCCAGTCGATGCGGGGGTTGATCTGCACCTGGCGAAGCCCAGGCTGTGTGAGCTCCACCGGGTCTTCGGCCGTCCAGATTTTTCGCTCGGGAGTGTTCAGGTGGGCGAGTGCCGCGTGCAGGGTCGTGGACTTGCCGCTGCCCGTGGGGCCGGCGCACAGGATCAGGCCGTGCGGGCGGTTCACCACCGACTGGAATCGGCCCAGCGTGTGCGGATGCAAGCCCAGCTGCTCCAAGGTCATGGCCTGGGCCGCCGTCAACAGGCGCAACACCACGTCTTCCAAGCCCTGCACGGTGGGGATGGTCACCATGCGCAACTCCAGCGGGTGTTCGGGGCAGAAGCGTCCAAAGGCCATCTTGCCGTCCTGCGGCTTTCGGCGTTCGGCAATGTCCAAGCCGCACATCACCTTCAGGCGAGACACCAGGGCCGCGCGCAGGGTGTGGGGCAGTTCGCGATAGGCCTGCAGGCGCCCGTCCAGCCGAAAGCGTATGCGCACCTTCTCGCGCCCGGCCAGGGCCTCCACATGGATGTCCGAGGCACCTTGCGTGTGTGCATCGATGATCATTTGGTGGACCCACTGCACCAGGCCACTGTCCCCTTCATCGGGCTGTGGCGGATCGGCTTCGGCCCACGCATCGGCCCAACCCTGCGAGGTTTGCGCCTGCGCATGGGCCAGCCAGCGTTCGGCAAGGCCCAAGGCATCGGTGGCGGCGGCCTGCAGCCCCGCTTCATCACGACCCTGGATGATGGCCTGCAGGCGTTGCCGTATCGCAGAGGCCTCGGCCACGGCGGGGCGCACACGGCACTCGCTGGCCCAGGCCACTTCGTCCAGGTCGCCCTGGCGCTTGGGGTCGGCCATGGCCACCAGCAGTTGGCCGTCCCAGTGCATCAGCGGCAGTACGTTCAGGCGCTGCAGCAGGGACACGGGTACCCGGCTCCACGCCTGGGGCTCGATGGGGAAGTGCAGCACATCCACCTGCACATAGCCCAGCTGCAGGTTCAGGGCCTGGTCCAGTTGTTCCGGGCTGATGCGGCCTTGCTCCACCAGGCGCGCACCCAAGGGTTGGGATGCGCCGGGCGCTGTGGGCTTCAAGGCCTCCTCCAGTTCGGCTGGGGTGATCAGGCCCAGGCTCAGCAGCGTTTGGCCCAGGTGTTGCACCGGGCGGCTGGCCTGCGCCAGCAGCAGGTCTTTCAAGGCCTGGGGGTGTTGTGCAGCCGGGTAGGCCCGGCAGACAGGGTTGTCTGGCGGCACCTCCCGGTACGCAGCGGCAGCGGGCACAACGGGGTGGTCAAGCATGCGGCGATGCTCGCATGCACCGCCCCGCTTGTCTGCGCAGGCCCGCACAAGTGGGGCCGTGCCACGGTTGGGCCACCCGTACGTGGTGGACCCAAGCCGAAGCGGGGACTACTCGCGTCGCGAGAACTGGATCACGATGACCGGCGGCACGCGGCCGTCCACATCGCGGGGCAGCATCTCGGCCTTCTCCACCGCGCGCATCACGGCGGCATCCCACTCGGGCGAGTCGCTCTTGCGCAGCAGCCGCTGGCCCAGGATGGCCCCGCTGGGTGCCAGGCGCACCTCCACTTCGGCCACGGGGTTGCCGGGCAGGCTGTCGGGGTAGACGATCAGGGGCTTGATGCGCGCCTTGATGCGGCCGGCGTAACCCGCCGAAGGTCCGCTGCTTTGCGCTGCTGAGCCCGTGGCTTCTGCCCCACCACTGGCGCCCGCCATGCCCTTGATACGGGCCAGGTTCTCCTGGCGCTGGGCTTCAGCGCGCTCTTCGGCGGCCTTCTCAGCCTTCAGGCGCTCGCGTTCCTTTTGACGCTCACGTTCCTTTTGGCGCTCACGCTCCTTCTCCTTTTCCTTCTCACGCTCACGTTCGCGTTCGCGTTCGCGTTCGCGTTCGCGTTCTTTTTGGCGCGCCTTTTCTTTTTCCTTTTCCTTCTCGGCCAGTTCGCGGCGGCGTTCCTCGGCGGCTTGGCGCTCGCGCTCTTTCTCGCGTTCACGCCGCTCAGCCTCGCGGGCCTTCTTCAGGGCAATGTCGGCCTTCGGGTCGGCCACTTTTTGGGCCGGCGCCGGCGGCGGCGGGGCAGGGCGGGGCGGTTCGGGTTCGACACTGGGCGCGGGGGGCGGCACTTGTTCAGCCGGAGCAGCTTCCTGCACCGTGGCCGACCACAGTTCAGCGATCACCGGTGCGGGCTGGCTCACGCGCCAGCTCACGGCCAGCGCCAAGGCGGCAACCAGACCGCCGTGTACCAGCAGGGCCAGGCAGGCGCCACTGCGCAGGCCCGGCAAGGCGCGGGGTCTGAAGGGGTCGGCCAGGTGCGGGGCCGTCATCCCTCAGGACCCCTGCTGAACCGACAGGCCCAGGCGCGACACCCCGGCCTTCTGCAGGGCGTCCATGGCCTTGACCACTTCCTGGTACTGAACCTCGCGGTCGGCGGAAATCACCACCGGCACCTGGCCATCACCGGCCTGCAGGCGTTGAACCTGTGCGGCCAAATCGCTGAGCGTGCTGGCGCGGCCTTCCTCGCCCTCGCTGCGCACCTTGTAGCGGCCTTGCTTGTCCACCACCACCTCCACCACCTTGGGTGGTCGCTGCTGTGATTGGCCCACACGCGGCAGGTCCACCACCCCCGTGGTGATCAGCGGTGCGCTCACCATGAAGATGATCAGCAGCACCAACATCACGTCGATGAAGGGGACCATGTTGATTTCGGCCATGCCCCGGCGGCGTCCCCGGCCCGCACGGCCCTGTACCGAAGCCATCAGTGCGCCCCAGCACCCGCGCTGGTCAGCGGTTGCGCTGCACTGCGCTGCAGAATGTTGGAGAACTCTTCAATGAAGGTTTCCAGCTGTATGGCCACACGGTCGATGTCGCGCGAGAAGCGGTTGTAGGCGATCACGGCGGGAATGGCCGCGAACAGGCCGATGGCGGTGGCCACCAGGGCTTCGGCAATGCCCGGCGCCACGGTGGCCAGCGTCACCTGCTGCAGATTGGACAGGCCGACGAAGGCGTGCATGATGCCCCACACCGTACCGAACAGGCCCACATAGGGGCTCACCGACGCCACCGACCCCAGGAAGCTCAGATGGCTCTCGATGGTGTCCAGTTCGCGCTGGTAGCTCGCGCGCATGGCCCGTCGGGCGCCATCCAGCTGAGCCCCCACATCCAGCCGCCGCTCGCGCAACTTCATGAACTCGCGCATGCCACTGGCGAAGATGCGGCCCATCGGCGCGGCCGGTGGCTGTGTGCCGGCGGCTTGGTACAGGTCCTGAAGCGAGCGCCCCGACCAGAACTCCCGCTCGAACCCTTCGTTGAGACCGCGCACGCGTCGAAGGCCGATCACTTTGCCGAAGATCACGGTCCAACTCGTCAGCGAAACGATGAGCAGTCCGGCCATCACCAGCTGCACCACGAGACTGGCTTGGGTCACCAGGGTGAGGATTGAAAGGTCTTGGTTCATGCGGGGTTCCAGGGCTGGCGCAACGCGGCGTGGTCAACGGCGGCCATGCGGGCAATGGCCTCCTTCAGGTCAGACAGGGAAGAGGCAAAGGAAAGCCGGACGTGGTCGCGTGCCAAGGCCGGGCCGAAGTCCTGTCCGGGGGTGAGGGTGACCTGCGCCTGGTGCATCAGCTGCAGACACAGGTCGCTGCTGTCGGGCGCAATGTCGCCGGTGTGCATCCAGGCATAGAAGGCGCCATCGGGCTCCACCGGCACCGGCCATCCAATCTGTCCCAGGGCCGGCACGATGTAGTCGCGCCGGCGTTGAAACTCGCCCCGGCGCTGTTCATACTCGCGCAGCGACTCCGGTTCAAAGCAGGCCAGGGCCGCCCGCTGGGCCACGGTGCTGGCGCAGATGTACAGGTGCTGGGCCAAGCGCTCGACAGCGGCCACGGCGGCCGGGGGCACCACCAGCCAGCCCAGGCGCCAGCCGGTCAAGCCGAAGTACTTGCTGAAGCTGTTGACCGAGATGATGTCTTCACCCAGCGCCAGCGCGGTTTGCCCATAGCGTGGGTCGTAGCTCAGGCCCAGGTAGATCTCATCGACCACGGTCCAGCCCCCCCGAGCACGGCAGGCCTGCACCAGTGCGGCCAGCTCGGTCGGGTCGATCGAGGTGCCCGTGGGGTTGGACGGTGAGGCCAGCAGCACGCCACGAACCGAAGGGCTCCAGTGCTCGCTGAGCTGTTGGGCGGTCAAGGCATAGCGTTGGGCAGCCGAGGTGGTCACCAGCTTGGCGTGCCCGCCCGCTGCGGTCACGAAGTGGCGGTTGCAGGGGTAGCTCGGGTCGGGGCAGATCACCTCATCGCCCGGCTCCACCAGGGCCAGCATCGCCAGCTGCAGGGCGGCGGAGGCGCCGGCGGTGACGATGATGCGGCCGGGGTCCACGTCGACCCCAAAGCGCTGCGCATACCAGCCGGAAATCGCCCGGCGCAGGGCCGGCAGTCCGGTGGCCGCGGTGTAGGCGGTCTGGCCCTGCGCAATGGCGGCCTGGGCGGCGGCCTGCACACGCTCGCAGGCGGTGCGGTCGGGCTCACCGATGTTGAGGAAGAGCATGCGGCGGCCGCCTTGGGCCGGGTCGCACATCGGGGTGTTCAGCAGGGCCGTGGCGCGTTTGGCCACTTCCATCACGAAGAAGGGCTCGATGCGGTCGACTCGCGAGGCCAGTCGCATCCGGCGCGTCCTCAGGGGCGCTCGGCCTTGGCGGCCAACACCTCGGTGGACCGCAGGTCGGCCGCTGCCTTGTCCAGCACGCCGTTCACGTACTTGTGGCCATCGGTGCCGCCAAATGCCTTGGTCAGCTCCACCGCTTCATTGATCACCACGCGGTAGGGGATCTCCACGCAATGGCGCAGCTCATAAGCGCCAATCATCAGCGCGGCATGCTCCACGGGTGAAAGCTCCCCTGTGGGGCGGTCCACGTGGCGGCTGAGGTCGGCGTCCAAGGCCGAGGCCTGCTTGATGCAGCCGTGCAGCAGCGCCTGGAAGTGCGCGCGGTCGCAGCCCTCATGCACCTCCTGTTCCTCCACATGCACCTGGATGGCGCCGGGGTCCTCGTGGGAGATCAGCCACTGGTACAGGCCGGTCAGGGCAGCCTGGCGGGCACGCCGACGGGCCGAAGAGGCCGCGCCCTTGCGCGGGGATGCCTTGCTGGTGTTCATGTGTTGACGCCCGCGGTATCGGGGCGTTGGGGGTCCTGTTCGTCGGGCTCGGCCAGGCGTTGCAGCAAGCGGGCCATTTCCACAGCCACGACGGCGGCATCGCGCCCCTTGTCGTGCTGGCGGGCTTGAGCCTGCAGGGCGTTCTCGACGGTGAGGATCGCGTTGGCAATTGGAATGTGGTGGTCCAGGCCCACCCGCGTGACGCCGGCGCCGCTTTCGTTGGCCACCAACTCGAAGTGGTAGGTCTCACCGCGGATGATGCAGCCCAGGGCCACCAAGGCATCAAAACGCGCGCTTTCGGCCATGCCCTGAAGGGCCAAGGGCACTTCCAAGGCGCCGGGAACGGTGACCGTGACGATGTCCGTGGCCTGTGCACCCATCTCCAGCAGTGCGGCTCGGCAAGCCGACTCCAAGGCCTCGGTGACCGATTCATTGAACCGAGCACGCACGATGCCAATGCGCAGGCCGCGCGCATCCAGGCCGGCGGTGCTGGCGTTGCTGCCTCCTTGCATCACAGGCTCCGTCGTGGGCTGCTGCCACGGTCCTGCTCGGTGCACGGCACAAAACCGGTGACCTCCAGGCCGTAGCCGGTCATGCTGGGCATGCGCCGCGGGTTGGACATCAGCCGCATGCGCTGCACGCCCATGGCCCGCAGAATCTGGGCGCCCACACCGTAGGTGCGCAGGTCCATGGCCGATCCGGCCGAGGCCGCCGGTGTCGGTGTGGATTCGAGCGGCAAGGCGCGGCCCAGCAAGGCCGCGGCGTCTTCACCGGCGTTGAGCAGCACCGCCACCCCACGGCCCTGCTGCTGCAAGGCCGCCAGGGCCGCCGGCAAGGGCCAGGAGTGTCGCGTGGGGCCGGCGTCCAGAAGGTCGAGCACCGACAGGGGTTCGTGCACGCGCACCCACACTTCGTCTTGTGCCGACCACTGGCCACACGCCAGCGCCAGATGCGTGCCGCCGGTGCGGTCACGGAACACCGAGCAGCTGAAGCGGCCCTGTGCGGTGTCCAACTCGCGCTGGCCCACGCGCTGGATCAGCGACTCGTTGTGGCTGCGGTGTTGGATCAGGTCAGCGATGGTGCCGATCTTCAGCCCGTGTTCGCGGGCGAACACTTCAAGGTCCGGCAGCCGGGCCATGGTGCCATCGTCGTTCATGATCTCGCAGATCACGGCCGATGGGCTGAGCCCCGCCATGCCCGCCAGGTCACAACCCGCCTCGGTGTGGCCGGCGCGCATCAGCACGCCGCCGTCCTGCGCCTGCAGGGGGAACACATGGCCCGGTTGCACCAAGTCACTCGCTTGTGCATGGGGCGCCACCGCCACTTCGATGGTGCGCGCGCGGTCGGCTGCCGAAATGCCGGTGCTCACCCCGGTGGCGGCCTCGATCGACACGGTGAAGGCGGTGCTGTGCTTGGTCCCGTTGCGCGCGGCCATGGGCGGCAGCTGCAGCCGCTCACAACGCTCGCGGGTGAGCGTCAGGCAGATCAGACCACGGCCGTGTTTGGCCATGAAGTTGATCGCTTGTGGGGTTACATGGTCGGCGGCCAAGACCAGATCGCCTTCGTTCTCGCGATCCTCTTCGTCGACCAGGATGACCATGCGGCCAGCGGCCAGCTCGGCCACCAGCTCGGGTATCGGGGAAATCGGCATAAGCCGCCGATTGTAGGACCCCGCCTTGCAGCAGCTGGGGCTTCAGGCCGGATAGGCGGGCACCGACAAAGCGGGCGTGTGTCCCTGGTCGGCTGCGGCGGCCGGCCAAGCCTGTGCCCAAGCACGTTGCCCCTGGGCCGTCAGGGCGCGCAGCCGCAGGTCGGGCCCCACCATCGTGCAATCAACGAACTGCAGGTGCAGGCCCTGGTCCAAGGACTCCAAGGGCCGTGCGAATACTTCGGCCAGCCGCCGCCCCGGGCCCAGCAGGCTGGGCGCCAAGTAGACCAACACCTCGTCCACCAGGCCTTCGCGCAGCAGCGAGCCGTTGAGCTTCTCGCCCGCCTCCACATGCAGCTCGTTGATGCCCCGCTGGCCCAGGTCGGCCAACACCGCGGCCAGGTCGTTTTTGGCCGCTGGGGGCGAGGCGGTGGAGGCCCCACCGTCTGGCGATGGGCTGGTGCCCACACGGCACACCTCGACACCCGACAGCCCTGAGAAGGCGCGCAGGCGTTCTGGGTCGGTGGCCAGGCTGTACACCAGGCAGCGCCCGGGGGGCTGCAGAACACGCGCGCTCGGCGGCATGTCCAGGCGCGAGTCGATCACCACGCGCAAGGGCTGTTGGGCAACCTCAACGGCGCGGACATCCAAACGAGGGTTGTCGTCGCGCACCGTACCGATGCCGGTGAGGATGGCGCCCGCGCGGGCGCGCCAGCGGTGTCCATCGGCACGAGCTGCGGGCGCGGTGATCCATTGGCTGCGCCCGTTGTGCAGGGCGGTGGTGCCGTCCAAGGACGCGGCCACCTTCATCCGCACCCAAGGCCGGCCGCGTTCCATCCGCGACATGAAACCAATGTTCAAGGCCCGTGCCTGGGCCATCCAAGTGCCCTGGTCCAACTGCACCTCGATGCCCGCCTGCTGCAACTCTGCAACGCCGCGCCCGCGCACCAGGGGGTTGGGGTCCAGGCAGGCCACTTCAACGCGCGCCACCCCGGCCCTGACCAAGGCACTGCTGCACGGAGGCGTGCGGCCATGGTGGCTACAGGGTTCCAGGCTCACCCACACCGTGGCACCGCGCAGGTCCAGGCCACGCGCTTGGGCCTGCTGCAGCGCGTGGGCCTCCGCGTGCGGGCCGCCGGCCGCATGGGTGTGGCCGTGCACCTCTTGGCCTTGTGTGGTGCGGATCACGCAGCCCACGCGTGGGTTGGGCTCGCTCAGCCCGATGGCGCGTTCGGCCAGTTCTAGACAGCGCAGCTGTTCGGGGCTCATCGCCCTTGATTTTAGGGGTCGGGCCCTTGCCCGTGCCCTTGCCCATGCCTAGGGCACGGAGGCTGCGGCCAGCGGCAGCAGCCGTGGGCTGGCATGCCAGAAGCTGCGCAGCGTCAGCACCTGTTGCGCACCCCAGGGATCGGCCCAGCGGGCGCTGATGGTGAAGTGCTCACCGCGGGGAGGGTCTGTGGCGGATGGCGCCACACGCTGTACGTCCAGTGTGCAGGGGCTTCCATCAGACAACACCATGGCGGCGCCCAACGCCCATCCGGGTGAAACCGCCAGACCGGCAGGCCCGAACTCCACCGCGCTGATCAGGTGCTGCATCACCTCCCAACGCTGCCGTTGCGCCCGCTCCTGCAACAGGGCTTGCGCGGTGGCGTGCAGGCCGGCGCTGGCGCCCAAGGCCGTGAGCACCACGGCTGCGAGCACACCCAGCAGCGCGTGCCCGGATTGGCGCACCGGCTTCAGCGTGCGTCCTTCCACGAACCCAACACCGCGCGCCAGGTGTGGTGGCGGTCCCGTTCCAGCCACACCGATTCCTGCCAAGCCGGCCCCAGATCCAGGGCCTGCTGCACCTGAACCCTCACCCCAAGGCGCAGCCTGCTGCCGGCGCCACGGAAGTCGACTTCCAGATGCCCCAAAGGCGAGTGGGCCGGTGCAGGCCAGGGTGTGGTGGCGGCCGCACTGCTGCAGTCGCATTGCCAGGGGGTGGCCGTAGCGCCGGGTGCAAGGTCCACCACACAGCGCAGCGCACGCCCGTCTTGGGCCAGGCGCGCCGCGAACGAATCGGCATGGCTGCCCGGCGCCATCGACCCGCCCTGTGCGCGGCACTGCAGGTCGACGGGCCGTGGGTCTTCCAGCCGTGCGAGTGTCCACATAAGTCCCGCCTGCCCGAGGGCTTGGGCCTGCGCGTGCGCCCACAGGTGCCCACTTTGGCGCTCACGCTCCACCGCCCAGCGCTGCACCAGGGCGGCGCTCAGGGCAGAGCCCGACAGCAGCACGGTGCACAAGAGCAGGGCCACCCACCCGCGCTGGCCGTGCGGGCGGCGTGGCCCTAAACACCGTGCACCATCGGCGAGGCAGGAGGGCCCGTGGCGCTTCGCGGTCACCGCATCTCCTTGGTCAACACGGCTTCAGGGGACCCGTACCGGCTCGGGCACGGGCACCACCGGGCTGGCCATGGTTTCGCAGGCCAAGGGCCCGCCGTTGCGGGGTCGCATGCGCACCGTGGTGGGCACCAGGCCCGGGCGTATCGGCTGCAGGGCCACCGTGACATGTGGCACGCAGCCCTCGTCAACCCCGGTGGCCACGGCCCAACTGCGCCAGCCCGATGTGGGCGTGTCGTGCACGGCCTGAAAGCTGCCGGCACTTTGGGCGCGCTGCATCAGGGTGCCCGATTGCAGGCGAAAGCCAGCGGGACGGGTGGGGTCTGAGGCCCCACACGCATCACACAAGTAGTGGATGGCCGGGTTCGAACCGCTGTCAACCTGCAGTTGGTCATAGCCCGGGTGGAGTGAGGGCTGCAGGCGATGCCCGGCGATGCGCAACTCAGCGCGCAGCACTTGGGCCACCACGCCCAGGTCTTGCAGTTGCAGTTGCCGCTGGTGCAGTGCCATGGCCACACGCGCTTGGTGCAGAAACAGGCTCATGGCCGCAGCCACCACCACCAGCCCCAAGCTGTGGGCCAGCATCCACTCCAACAGGGCCACGCCGCGCTGCGGGCCCCTGGCGGCCGTGCCACGCCTCATGGTGCCCAGCAGCGCCGTAGGGCGTCAGGCTCCAGGGCCTGGCCGTCGCTGGCGGCCATCTCGATGGCCACGCCGGCCTGAACCACCAGGGCCATGCGTGTACACGTTCGGTCGGAGTGTTGGGGCGAGCCCCTGTGAGGAAGGGCCAGCAGGCTGTAGCCGCTGTGGTCGGCATGCGCCACGCTCAGCTCATAGTGCGCGGCCGGCGAGAGCAAGGGGTGGGCCAGGTGCGCCACATGGTCCGCGTAGCGGCCATGCGTCCAACGGTGGCGCTCCTGGGCCAGTTGCAGGCTGGCCAGGGCAACCTGCGCGTCCACCCGTCGCCCCTTGTGCATCTGATCACGCCAGGCCGGGTAAGCGGCTGCGGCCAGCACCGATGCCACCGCCAGGGCCAGGCCCAGCTCCACCAGCGTGAGCCCGCGCAGCGGGCGGCGACGCCAATGGCGGCCGCCCCTCAGCATGCGGGCCACCCGGCTGTGGGCCCATCCGGCGAACAGCGTCGCAGCCGACCCGCCAGGTTCACCACGTGGTGCACGGTACGCCCGTCGGACAGGTGCAGGCGCAAGGTGCCCGTCGGTGAAACGCTGCGGCTGCCGGGGCTCCACAGTTGGCTGCTGATGTTGGCGCTGGCCGAAACACCGGTGGGCAAGGGGGCGGTGCGGGCCAGCAGCCGCACGCCGGCGCGGCAAACCGCCGGACCACTGCAACCGCTGCAGTCTCCACGCTGCCCGGTGTGGGCCAGCAGGCAGGCCTGTGGCAGCTGCGGGCTGGCGGCCAGGTCCAGCCGAACCGGCTGCTGCAGTTCAAAAGACCACTGGCGGGCCAACATCAGCACCCGTACCCAATCGGCTGACGCGGCCTGCAGGCGCCGCATGCCCAACCAGTCGGCCAACTGCACCCAGGCGCTTGCCGACAGGGCCGCGGCCAGTGCACTGGCCACCAGCAGTTCCAGCAAGGCCACACCGCGGCTGCGTCGGGTGCTGGGGGGCGATGCGGCAAGGGCCATGCGGCCACTGTAGGCCGCCGGTCTGGGCCGCGCATCGCCCCGTGGGGGGCCTCCGATGCGGGCCCCGCGCTGCGTTCAGATGTCGCGGATCAGCTTGCGGAACTCGTCCACGTCTTCAAAGCTTCGGTACACCGAGGCGAAGCGGACATAGGCCACCTTGTCGATGCGCTTGAGCTCGCGCATCACCAACTCACCCAAGCGCGAAGAAGACACCTCGCGCTGAGCGCTGGCCACGAGCTGTTCCTGGATGCGCTCCATCGCATCATCGATCTGCTCCACGCTCACCGGCCGCTTGCGCAGGGCCAGTTGCATGGAGGCGCGCAGCTTGCCACTGGCAAACTCCACCCGCGCGCCGTCCTTCTTCACCACCACGGGCATGGCGATGTCCGCGCGTTCGTAGGTGGTGAAGCGGCGGTCGCAGCTGGGGCACTTACGCCGCCGGCGAACCGCATCACCCTCTTCGGAGTCCCGCGTCTCGACGACCTGTGTATCACCGTGTGTGCAGAAGGGGCAGCGCACGGTCTTGCCTTTCAGCGATACACGGGGAATTCGCGCGTGAGGGCCGACACCTTGGCGCGCACGGCTTCAATGTTGGCTTCGTCATGCGGCCGGTCCAACACGTCGGCAATCAGGTGCGCGGTCATGCGCGCCTGCTCTTCCTTGAAGCCGCGCGTGGTCAGGGCTGGTGTGCCCAGGCGGATGCCGCTGGTGACCATGGGCTTTTGCGGGTCGTTGGGAATGCCGTTCTTGTTGCAGGTCATGTGGGCACGGCCCAGGATGGCCTCGGCTTCCTTGCCCGTGAGGTTCTTCGGGCGCAGGTCCACCAACATCACATGGCTTTGCGTGCCACCGCTGACGATGCGCAGGCCACGCTCGATCAGGGTTTGGGCCAGCACCTGGGCATTGGCCACCACCTGCTGCTGGTACTGGCGGAAGGCCGGTTGCAGCGCCTCGTGAAAAGCCACCGCCTTGCCCGCAATCACATGCATCAGGGGGCCGCCCTGGATGCCCGGGAAAATGGCGCTGTTGATCTTCTTGGCAATGTCTTCGTCATTGGCCAGGATGATGCCCCCGCGCGGGCCGCGCAGGCTCTTGTGCGTGGTGCTGGTCACCACATGGGCGTGCAGCACCGGGTTGGGGTAGACGCCCGCGGCGATCAAGCCCGAGTAGTGCGCCATGTCCACCATGAAGTACGCGCCGACGTCCCGCGCCACACGGGCAAAACGCTCGAAGTCGATGTGCAGTGAATAGGCCGAGGCCCCGGCGATGATCAGCTTGGGCTTGTGCTCGTGGGCCAGGCGCTCCATCGCCTCGTAGTCGATCACTTCCTGCGCGTCCAGGCCGTAGCTCACCACCTTGAACCACTTGCCGCTCATGTTCAGCGGCATGCCGTGGGTCAGGTGGCCGCCTTCGGCCAGGCTCATGCCCATGATCGTGTCGCCAGGCTGCAGCAGGGCAAAGAACACGGCCTGGTTGGCCTGCGAGCCGGAATTGGCCTGCACGTTGGCGAAGTTCGCGCCATACAACTGCTTGAGCCGGTCGATGGCCAGTTGCTCCACCACATCCACGTGCTCACACCCACCGTAGTAGCGCCGGCCCGGATAGCCCTCGGCGTACTTGTTGGTGAGCTGTGAACCTTGCGCCTGCATCACGGCCGGCGAGGTGTAGTTCTCGCTGGCGATCAGCTCGATGTGTTCTTCCTGGCGGCGGTTTTCCGCTTGCACAACGGACCACAGATCAGGGTCCACCAGGGCCAGGGTAGAGGTGTTGCGATCAAACATGGGGGCGATTCTCGTGTGGGTGAAGGGGGCCTCGTGGGTACCGCGCACGGCCCACGTGCTGCCCAGGCGCACGGCTGATTGCAGCGGCACAGGGCCGGCACCCGCGCTTCACGGTGTTACCACCTCGGCGCAGCCCGAACCAGGGCCCGCCTATCGCCAGTCACGCGGTGCCGATAGTTTAGCCGCCAGCGGCCAGCGGTGCCGATCCCGTGGTTGTTGAGGGCGCGGCTGCCGAGGCCGGCACCACCGAGTGGACGATGGTGTGCGGCACCGCCTTGCCCTGGGCCACCTGTTGCAAGGCACGGTGCTCGGCCAGCACCTTCTGGGTGTAGCCGTTGTCGTCACCTTCCGGGTGCGTCACGCCCACATAGCAGCGCAAGCCTTCTTCCAGCCCGCCGTTGCGGGCCACGCAATCCCGCAGCACCTGCACGCCCACCCGCAGGTTGCTCACCGGGTCGAAGGCCGCATGCGCGCCACCAAAGGCTTGGTACTTGTCGTCATGGATGCGCTTCATCACCTGCATCAGGCCTTGCGCGCCCATCGAGCTTTGTGCAAAGGGGTTGAAGGAGGACTCCACGGCCACCACCGCCAGGATCACGGTGGGCTCGAGCTTGCTGCGCCCACCCAAGGCCCAGGACTCGTGCACCAGGCGGGAAACAGGCTCCAGCGCCACGCGGTAGCGCCGGGACAGCCAGTTCGCCACGGCCGCCTGTTCGCGGCTCAGCCGCTCAGGCTCCAAAGCGGTGGCCCGCTTGCTGGCCTGCGGCTCGGCCAGGGCGCTCAGAAGGTTGCCGTCCTGTTCGGCCCGCTGCTCCAGCCGCTCCTGCAGCCAGCCCAGCGCGAAAGACTCCACGCGGTCGCGCACGTCCTCGGTACCGCCCATGAAGATCAGGCCGGCCACCACCGCCAGGCCCAGCAGGGCCAGGGTGTTGTGGCTGACTTCCAGCAGGCCGTTGCCCACGTCCCGGGCAAAGATCGCGACCCCGTCGCGCAGAATGACCCAGCGGGCGGCCAGGCGCCCCATGGGGCTGTCGGGTGCGTTCATGGTGAACCCCGCCTAAGTATTAACCCTTAATTCTACCACGCCAGCCCGGCCGCGCCGGGCCGGGTAACCTCGCGCCATGCACTACCGCGACCTGCGCGATTTCATCGCCCAACTTGAGTCCTCGGGAGAACTGCGGCGCATCGCAGCGCCCGTGGACCCCCACCTGGAAATGACCGCCCTGAGCGACCGCAGCCTTCAGGCCGGCGGGCCGGCCTTGCTGTTCGAGCGGCCTCAAGGCCAGGGCCGCCGTTGGCGCATCCCGGCACTGACCAACTTGTTTGGCACCACACGCCGGGTGGCCCTGGGCATGGGGGCCAACAGCCTGGCCGAGCTGCGCGATGTGGGCCGCCTGCTGGCTGCCCTCAAGGAACCCGATCCGCCCCGTGCGCTGAAGGACGTGGGGCGCCTGTTCCAAATGGCCAAGGCTGTGTGGGACATGAAGCCCTCCGTGGTGCGCGACGCCCCCTGCCAGGAAACGGTGGTGCAGGGTGAGGACATCGACCTGGGCGAACTGCCCGTGCAGCTGTGTTGGCCCGGCGATGTGGCCCCGCTCGTCACCTGGGGCCTGGTGATCACCCGCGGCCCGCAGTCGGTGGCCACACCGCGCCTGCGCCAGAACCTGGGCATCTACCGCCAGCAGGTGATCGGTCGGCGCGAACTCATCATGCGCTGGCTGGCGCATCGGGGCGGCGCACTGGACTTTCGCGACTTTGCACGCGCCAATCCTGGACAGCCCTTCCCGATGGCGGTGGCCCTGGGCGCCGATCCGGCCACCATCCTCGGTGCGGTCACGCCGGTGCCCGACACCCTTAGCGAGTACCAGTTCGCCGGCCTGCTGCGCGGCAGCCGCACGGTGCTCGTGGACACCAGCGTGGGCGAGGCGGGCCTGAAGCTGCAGGTGCCGGCGTCGGCCGAGATCGTGTTGGAGGGCCACATTCCCACGGCGCCCGAGGGCTACACCGGCACCAGCGAGCATGGCGTGCCGCTGAAATCGGTGGGCGGATACCTGCATGCGCTGGAAGGCCCCTACGGCGACCACACCGGCTACTACAACGAGCAGGACTGGTTCCCGGTGTTCCGGCTGGACCGCCTCACGCGCCGCCGCGACGCCATCTACCACTCCACCTACACCGGCAAGCCGCCCGACGAGCCGGCGGTGCTGGGCGAAGCGCTCAACGAGGTCTTCGTACCCATCCTGCAGCGCCAGTTCCCCGAGATCGTCGACTTCTACCTGCCGCCCGAAGGCTGCAGCTACCGGCTGGCCGTCATCAGCATCCGCAAGTCCTACCCGGGCCACGCCAAGCGGCTGATGTTCGGCCTGTGGAGCTTCCTGCGGCAGTTCATGTACACGAAGTTCATCATCGTGGTGGACGAGGATGTGGACATTCGCAACTGGAAAGAAGTGGTGTGGGCCCTGACCACGCGCATGGACCCGGTACGCGACACCACCTTGGTGGACCACACGCCCATCGACTACCTGGACTTCGCCTCGCCCGTCAGCGGCCTGGGCGGCAAGATGGGGCTGGACGCCACCAACAAGTGGCCCGGTGAAACCCAACGCGAGTGGGGACGCACCATCCGCATGGCGCCCGAGGTCACCGCGCGGGTGGACGCCCTGTGGGCCGAATTGGGTTTGGGCAATGGAGCGGGCACATGAAACAGGTCATCACGCTGGGCGGCGGCTGCTTCTGGTGCACCGAGGCCGTGTTCGAGCAGGTGCAGGGCGTGCAGGCCGTGGAGTCGGGTTACTGCAATGGCCACTTCCCAGCCCCGACCTACGAGCAGGTGTGCACCGGGCAAACGGGGCATGTGGAAGTGGTACAGGTGACCTTTGATGATGAGCTCATCCCCTTGCGGGACATCTTGGCCATCTTCTTTGCCACCCACGACCCCACCACACTCAACCGGCAGGGGCACGATGTGGGCCCGCAGTACCGATCGGGCATTTACATCAGCGAGCCTTCGCAGGAAGTGATCGCCCGGGCCGTGTTGCAAGAGGCGCAACAGGCCTTTGGTGGCCGCGTGGTCACCGAGCTGCTGCCCGTGAAGGACTACAGCCGTGCCGAGGCGTATCACCAGCGCTACTACGCGCAACACCCTCACCAGGGTTACTGCGCTGCCGTGATCACGCCCAAAGTGGACAAGTTCCGGCGGGTCTTCGCCGCGCGGCTGAAGCCGGCCTAGGGGCTGGTGCAGGGCCGCAGAAGTGGCCGGAGCAGCCGAGGCGGCAGCAGCAGGGTCGGAGGCCGCGTCAGGGCGCCAGGCGCTCGCGCAACCACGCACCCTCAGCGGTCAGGCGGTAGCGCAGGCGGTCGTGCAGCCGGCTCTGACGGCCCTGCCAAAACTCCCAGCGGTCGGGCACCAAGCGGTAGCCTCCCCAATGCGGCGGGCGCGGCGGGTTCAGCAGGAACTGGGCGCTGTAGCGCGCAGCGTTGGCCACGAGCACCCCGCGCCCCTCAATGACCTGGCTTTGCGGCGAGGCCCAGGCGCCGATGCGCGAATCCAGTGGCCGACTGGCGAAATAGGCATCGGACTCGGATGCGCTCACCTTTTCAACCCGCCCCTCAATGCGCACCACACGCTCCAGTTCCACCCAGTGGAACTGCAGGGCGGCATGGGGATGCTGGGCCAGCTCCTGGCCTTTTCGGCTTTCGTAGTTGGTGTACCAGACGATACCCCGCTCGTCACAGCCCTTGATCAACACCACGCGCGTGGACGGTCGTCCATCGGCGCCCACGGTGGCCAGGGTCATGGCGTTGGGCTCGGGCAACTCGGCCTTCAGGGCTTCCTGCAGCCAGCGCTCGAACTGCCCAAGGGGATGGGGATCCGAAGCCGCCTCGTCCAGGGCCGCCCGTTCATACGATTTGCGCAGGTCTTCCAGGTTCATGTGGAGCAGGATACGGCAAGTGCCCCGGGGATGCCCTCCACCCGCACCGCAACCCCGGTGGTGCCGCGGGCGAAGCCAGCCCCCACAGTGGCAACCGGGTTTGTCCTGGGCACCCTGAAAGGGGGTTCGGGTTCCTCATTAAGTAGACCTCCGCTTGCGGGCAAGGCCGTCGCAGACGATTCTCAAGTGGTGCGGATGCGCACATGAGAAGCTCCCCGAACATGAAATCCACCCAACCCACCCTGATCGTGCTGGGCGCCGGCCGCGGCAGCCGCTTTCACGGCGGTGGGCACAAACTTGAGCGCCCCTTGGGCGGCAAGCCGGTGTTCGCACTCACCTTGGGCCAGGCCCTGGCCACCGGCCTACCCGTGAAGGTGGTGACGACCGAGCCCTTGCTGCACCTGGTCTTGCCGCAGGTGGCGCGGCGCGATGTCCTGGTGTTGCCCGATCCCCAAAGCGACCCCCGCTTGGGCATGGGCTATTCGATTGCCACCGGTGTGCGGGCCTCGATGGACGCCGCCGGCTGGTTGCTGCTGCCGGCGGACATGCCCCTGGTGGGCACGGCCACCATCTTGCGCGTGGCGCAAGACTTGCCCCGCCACACCGTGGTCTATCCCATGCACCAAGGGCGGCGCGGACATCCGGTGGGCTTCTCGGCGGAACTGGCCTCCGAACTGATGCGCTTGACCGGGGATGAAGGCGCGCGCCGTTTGGTGGCCCGCTACCCGGGGCAGGCCCTGGACGTCGACGACGCCGGCGTGTTGCAAGACCTGGACACCGAAGACGACTTCCGACGCCTGGAAGAACGTGTGCTGGACCCGCGAGCCGCCTGAGCTTGCGCATGGGGTGGTGACGATGTAACCAAGTTACATCATAATGAGACCATCAGTTACATCATCGGGTTCACCGCCCAGCCCCGAGGTCCATGAGCGCTGCACATCCCCCCCAGTCCAACGCCGATCTCCACCCCACGGTCAAGGCCGTCACCGACCGCATCGCGCGGCGCAGCGCCGCGTCTCGCCGCGCCTACCTTGAACTGTGTGACCGCATGGCCTCTCGGCCGCGTGGCGCCGATCGCATGGGTTGCGCCAACGTGGCGCATGCGTTCGCGGCCTTGCCCGGCTCCGACAAGTTTCGCGTGGTGGCGCAAAAGGCGCCCAACCTGGCGGTCGTCACCGCGTACAACGACATGCTGTCGGCACACCAGCCCTATGAAGGCTACCCGCAAGCCCTGAGGGAAGCGGCGCGGGCGCAGGGCGCCACGCTGCAGGTGGCCGGCGGGGTGCCGGCCATGTGCGACGGCGTCACCCAGGGCGAGCCGGGGATGGAGCTCAGCCTGTTTTCTCGAGACACCATCGCCCGTGCGGCCGCCGTGGCCCTGAGCCACGATGTCTTCGACGGCATGCTGTTGCTGGGCGTGTGCGACAAGATCGTCCCGGGCCTGCTGATCGGCGCCTTGCACTTCGGCCACCTGCCGGCGGTGTTCGTACCGGCAGGTCCCATGAGCTCGGGCCTGAGCAACCAAGACAAGGCCCGCGTGCGCGAGCAGGCCGCCCAGGGTCTGGTGGGCCGTGATGAATTGCTCAAGGCCGAGTCGGCCGCCTACCATGGCCCGGGCACCTGCACCTTCTACGGAACGGCCAACAGCAACCAGATGCTGCTGGAGGCCATGGGGCTGCACGTGCCGGGCTCGGCGTTTGTGCATCCGCACGATGGCCTGCGCGCCGCGCTGACCGAGGCCGCCGTGGGCACCGTGTTGCGGGCCCGCGCGGGCCAGCCCGGTCATGCGCCCATTGGCCGTGTGGTGGACGAGCGCAGCATCGTCAACGCGATGGTGGCCCTGATGGCCACCGGCGGCTCCACCAACCACCTGATCCACTGGGTGGCCGTGGCCCGAGCTGCGGGCATCCTCATTGACTGGAGCGACTTCGAAGACCTCTCCAGCGTGGTGCCGCTGTTGGCGCGCGTCTACCCCAACGGCGCTGCGGATGTGAACCAGTTCCAGGCCTGCGGGGGCCCCGCTTATGTGATCCGCGAGTTGCTGCACGCCGGCCTGATGCATGGCGATGTGCTGACCGTGGCCCCCGAAGGATTGAAGGCCTACACCCAGCAGCCGGTGCTGCAGGGCAAGGCCCTGGTTTGGCAGGACCTGCCCGCGTCCGCCGGCAAGCCCAGCCCTGACCCCACGGTGCTGCGTCCGGTGGGCGAGCCCTTTGCACCCAGCGGCGGCGTGAAGCTGCTCCAAGGGCGGCTGGGGCGGTCGGTCATCAAGGTCTCGGCTGTCCCCGAGGACCGCCACGTGATCGAAGCGCCGGCCATCGTGTTCGACAGCCAGGAGGCGCTGCAGCAGGCCTTCAAGGCCGGTGGTTTGGAGCGGGATTTCGTGGCGGTTGTGCGCTTCCAGGGCCCCCGGGCCAATGGCATGCCCGAACTGCACAAGCTCACGCCGCCCTTGGCCGTCCTGCAGGGCAAGGGCTACCGCGTGGCCCTGGTCACCGATGGCCGCATGAGTGGGGCCTCCGGCAAGGTGCCAGCGGCCATTCATGTGTGCCCCGAGGCAGTCGGCGGCGGCCCCTTGGCCAAGGTGCGCACAGGCGACCTGATCCGTTTGGACGCGGGTGCAGGCACGCTGGACGTGATCGTGGATGACGCGACCTGGCAATCGCGCCAAGCCGATGAACCCTCATCCGACTTTCACCACGCACATGGCCGCGGCATGGGCCGCGAACTGTTCGCCGGCCTGCGGCACTTGGTGAGCTCGGCCGAGGAGGGCGCGGTCACCGGGTGGTGAGGGGCCACCAGCGCCACACCCCAGGCCCGGTGATCGCATCCAAGAGCGCCCCTCCCACTGAACAACTGAACCCTCCGAACCTGCCACAGCGACCCTCATGCCCGAGAACACCGCACAAGCCCTGAACACACTCGACCTCGCCTCCTGTGGCCCGGTCATTCCGGTGATCGTCATCCACCAGTTGGCCCACGCCGTGCCCATGGCGCGTGCCTTGGTGGCCGGTGGCGTACGGGTGCTGGAAGTCACGCTGCGCACGCCGGTGGCGCTGGACGCCATGCGGGCCATCGCCGCCGAAGTGCCTGAGGCCATCGTCGGGGCCGGTACGCTGCGCACCGCCGCCGATGTGGAGTTGGCCCGCTCGGTGGGTTGCCGCTTCGGCGTGAGCCCAGGCTACACGACCGAGTTGGGTCGTGCGTGTCGTGAGTTGGAACTGCCGCTGCTGCCGGGGGTGGCCACGGCCAGCGAGGTGATGACCGCGTGCGACGAAGGCCTTCGGTTCCTGAAGTTCTTCCCCGCCACCGCCGCCGGCGGTGTGCCCATGCTCAAGGCCCTGGCCGGCCCCTTTCCCGATGTCGCCTTCTGCCCCACCGGCGGCATCACGCCGAACAACGCCGCCGAGTTCCTGGCCTTGCCGCAGGTGAAGGTGGTGGGTGGGTCGTGGCTGACACCGGCCGACCGGATGGAGGCCGGCGATTGGGCCGGCATCACCGAGCTGGCGCGTGCGGCGTCAGCCCTGCGGCGTACCTGAGGACCGCTTGTCCACCCAGATGGCCAAGCCCTGCGCGTTGAGCTCCACGTCCAGGGCCAGCCAGTCATCGGCCGTGCCGTCCTGTATCTGCGCGGGGTTCACGCCGTGCCGTTGCAGGTCTTGCAGCAGGCAGTCCCGCAGCGCACGCTTGTAGGCACCGTGCCGCTGCGCTGCCGGCAGCGCGGCATGTTCGAGCCCAATGGCCACCATCTCGTCGATCAGGCGCACAAGCCGCCTGGCATGCACCCGGGGCTGTTCAACCCGGCTGTAGTGCGTGAGGTACATGCACTGCGGGTCTGATTCGATCAGCCGGCCAATGGACCGCTTGAGCGCTTCGGGCTCAAACTGAACCGGCGTGGTCGTGGGCATCACCCACGCACCGGCATCGGTGTCGAACACCCGGTAGCTCAGCCCAAAGGTGTCGCCTGTGAACCAGCCGCGGGTGCTGTCGTCCCACAGGCAATGGTGGTGGCGTGCATGCCCGGGGGTGTCGATGAAGCGCAGCTGGCGGCCATGCCAGTCCACCGTCATGCCGTCATGCGTGGACTGCACACGCTCAGCCGGCACGGGCAGCAGCCGGCCGTATGAGCGCTCCATTTCTTCAGCACCGTAGACGGCTGTGGCGCCCATGTACAGCGCCGTGGGGTCGATCATGTGGCGCGCACCGCGCTCGTGCACCAAGGCGGTGGCGCGCGGCAGCTCCGACATCAGCAGGCCCACGCCGCCGGCGTGGTCCAGGTGCACATGCGTGGGGATCACGAAGTCCACCGCGTCCCGTTGCAGGCCCAGGGCCTGCAGGGCCTGCAGCAGTCGCGGAACGCTGTGGTTGGTGCCCGTGTCCACGAAAGCCGCACGGCCCTGTTGCACCATCAGGTACGCCGCGTCGAACTGCGGGCGGTGAAAGCCCGTGTCGATGGCGTAGACGCCACCGCCCAGGTCTTCAACGAACGATGGAAGCCGAGCGTCCATGCGGGGGCAGGGCTCAGCCTGCTCCACCAATCTGCAGCCACAGGCGTGCGATTTCAGCCGCGCCTTCCTTGCCGCTCACGCCCTTGAGCGTGGCATTGGCCTTGGCCTTGTTGCCACTCTTGAGCTGGGCCAGGCCCAGGCGCAGGCGGGCATCGTCAGGCCGCTTGAGCCCGCCCATGGCAATGGCCTTTTCCAACAGGGGAATGCCGGCGTCCAGCTTGTTCAAGCCGATCAGCCCGACGGCGATCTTGGCCAACTGGTTGCCATCCTTGGCGGCTTGCGCTTCGTCCAGCCCGGCCATCAGGCTCTTGCCACCCTCGGCGATCTTCTTGTCGGCCAACTCCATCAGGCGCTTGTGGCGCTCAGCCTCGGCACCCACGCCCAAGACCTTGGCGGCATAGCCACGGTCCATGATGGCCTTGGCTTCAGCGGGTTGGTCGGCCTGCAGGGCCAACTGGGCCATTTCGAAATACTCGTCGGCCTTGTTGATCAGGCCCTGCGTCATCCGCAGCCGCATCACGTCCAGCGTGAAACGCTCTGAAAAGCCCGGCTTGCGCTGCAGGCGGCCCAGGTAGGCGTTGACGTAATCCTTCTTGGGGTAGAAGGTCACCAACTTTTCCAGTGCCGTGATGTTGCCCGCGTTGTTGCCCAGGCGCAGATAGGCATCGGCCAGACGCAGCAGGTCGTCCTCGGCGGGCCTGCGGCCGGCCTCTTCGGCTGCCGCCACCGCAGCGGCGGTGTCCTTGGCGATGGCGTTGTAGTCACCGCTGGCGCCTTGGAGGTAGGCCTGCAGCTGCTTGGTGGTGGCACTGCTGTAGCCACCGGCGGTGGCCTTCTTCAGCCAGTCGGCTGCGGCGGCATTGTTCTTGCCCTGCGCGTGGGCCGAGGCCAATTGCTCGGCAATCTGGTTTTGCTCGGTGCCGCTGACCCGGGGGTACACCGACTCCAGTGCGGCAATGGCGGTGGCGTTGTCGCCCGCACGCTGTGCCGCAGCGGCCTTCATGCGGTTGACCGTCAGGGACTCGGCGGGGGTCAAGCCCGAAACCGCCTCGGCCTCGCGCACCTTGGCCAGCGCCTCTCGGCCTTTGCCGGCCTTGAGCAGTTCGCTGGCCTGCTGCAGGGGGCGGCCCACCTCGGCCCGCACCGCATCGGCGTGAACGGGGCTGTGCAGCAGGGCCATCAGGGCAGATGCCGCCATCAGGTGGCGCAGGGGGCGTGAGGTCTTGTGCATGTGAACGCTCAAAGGTTGAACGGGTCAGAGAAAAAGCCGACGATGCACAGCATCATCGGCTTTTGATGTGAAGGCGATGCAGCAGTCCGTCAGTTCATGAACTGCTCGTTGCCGACCAAGCCAATCTTGGTCACGCCCAAGCGCTGTGCGCTGGCCATCACCATGGCCACGTAGCGGTAGGTGACGAGCTTGTTGGGCCGCAGGTGCACTTCCGGCTGGTCCGGCATGGCCGCCACTTGCTGCAAGCGCGCTTCCAAGTCTGCCCGGTCCGCCACGATCTGGCCATTCCATCCAATGGTGCCGTCGAAGTCCACATCGATGCGGATGATTTCCGGCGGCTTGGGCGGGGGCGGCGCGTTGTTGGGCACCGGCATGTTCATCTTCACGGCGTGCGTTTGCACCGGAATCGTGATGATGAACATGATCAGCAACACCAGCATCACGTCGATCAGCGGCGTGGTGTTGATGTCCACCAGAACTTCGTCGTCGTCACCACCGGAACCGACATTCATACCCATGGTTTGATTCCTCCGATGATGTTCAGCGCGTGACCCCGCCCGCGGGCGGTTCACTGATGAAGCCGACCTTCAGGATGCCGGCGCGCTGACAGGCCACCACCACGCGACCCACGGATTCATAGCGAACCTCGAGGTCCCCGCGGATGTGCACTTCCGGTTGCGGGTCGAGCACGCTCTTTTCCTTGAGCCGGTTGACCAGCGTTTCGGAGTCGGGCAGACGCTCCATGTTCCAGTACACGTCGCCATCGCGGTCCACCGCGATCACGATGTTTTCGGGCTTGGTTTGCGTCGGCACGTTGCGCTCTTTGGGCAGCTCCAACGGTACCGACTGGGTGACCACGGGAATCGTGATCAGGAAGATGATCAACAGCACCAACATCACGTCCACCAGGGGCGTGGTGTTGATGGTGGAGTTCATCTGGTCTTCGCCATCATCGGGCGAGCCCACACTCATGGCCATATGCCTGTCCTTTCAGAAGTCCTGCTGCTCGGTGTTGCCGGCTGCTGGGAGGGTGCAGGGCACCCAAGCGCAGCCGGCAAGCGGCCCGGGACTTACTTCTTGCCAGCCAGCAGCACGTTGTGCAGGTCGCCCGAGAAGGCGCGCACGCGCTCCATGGCGGACTTGTTGCGGCGGATCAGCCAGTTGTAGCCCATCACCGCGGGCACGGCCACGGCCAGACCGATGGCCGTCATGATCAGCGCTTCACCCACGGGGCCGGCCACCTTGTCGATGGACGCCTGGCCCGAGATGCCAATGGCCGTCAGCGCGTGGTAGATGCCCCAAACGGTACCGAACAGGCCCACGAACGGAGAGGTGGAGCCGACGGTGGCCAGGAAGGCCAGGCCATCTTGCAGGCGGCTGTTCACATTGCCCACCGCGCGTTCGACGCTCATGCCGATCCAGGTGTGGCGGTCGATCTGCTCGGTCAGGGTGCCTTCGTGGTGGTCATCGGCCTTGATCGCCTGCTCGGCGATGTAGCGGAAGGCGCTGCCTTCTTCCAGGGTGGACATGCCGTCCTTCACCGATCCAGCGGTCCAGAAGGTTTCGGCCGCCTTCTCAGCAGACTTGTACAGCTTTTGCTGTTCCCACAGCTTGGTGAAGATGATGTACCACGAGCCAATCGACATGATGATCATGATCACCAGGGTGCTCTTGGCCACCGCGTCGCCCTGTGCCCACATGGCTTCCAGGCCATAGGGGTTGGCCACGGTTTCTTTGGCGACTTCAGCGGCGGGCGCTTGGGCCGCAGCCGAGCCGGCAGCCACCAGCATGGCAGCGGTCATCGCCAGGCGCAGGGTGTTGTTCACAGACATGATTCCTCCAGGGATACAAAGCGCTCGTGATCGGGGAAAGAGCGCTGCAGGTTGCATTGGGAAACGCCGGGCGGGATGGCCGCCCCGGCGACACTCAAGACAGTAGGTGCAGTGACGGCATCAATCAACCAACTTCCACACGTACTCCACGCGTCCGGAGAGCCGCTCGGGCTTTCCATCCACCATGCCGGGTCGGCCCTTACAGGCCTTCACGGCTTCCAGCGTGGCCCGGTCGAGCTGCTTGTGCTCTCGGGTCGGGCCACTGGATCTCTCAACTGACGCCTCGGTGATGCGGCCGTCGATTTCCATCGTGTAGATCACCACCACCGTGCCCTGTGTCTCGGCGCGGCGGGCCGCTGTCGTGTACTCAGGCTTTTCGCAGGCGTTGAAATTCAACATGGGTGCCACACGGGCCGGCGGCGCGGGCGGCGCGGGCGGTGCAGGCGGTGCAACCCGAACGGGCTGCTCCACCGGCCGTACCTGGGTCGTGGTGATCGTCGGCGCGTTTTGCGGAGGCGACTGCACCACCACTTCAGGCGGGGGCACGAAGCTGGGCG
>JACCED011941929.1_pt1 | contig 26765 bp, 32 predicted proteins | sample 7455021 | NCBI WGS metagenome assembly JACCED01 (sample SAMN15323456, study PRJNA562643) | freshwater metagenome | isolation source: river surface water | place: USA:Blue River Watershed | collected 2017-08-19 | reverse complement strand
TATTTAATTATTTAAAAAACTACTTAAAGACAATACAATATATATATTTGTGAGTTAGGTCACAGCAAATTCTTTAAATAAATATTATTTTTAAATACCTAACTGCACAAACCCTGTCTTAGCTCAGTTGGTAGAGCGGTGGACTGTAGTTCCATAGGTCACTGGTTCAAATCCAGTAGGCGGGACATTTTTAATATGTATTATTAAAATACTTATTAAATACAATTATTCTTCATCATTTGTTTGTTCCGAAATAACATTAAAATCTATTAATGTATTAGATGAATTTGACCGACTCATTTTATCATCATTGTCAATATTCATCATTATATTTTCACCATTTAATTTAACAACATTTCCAATCTTTTTGGTATTATATATTTTTAAATTTGGTTCAGTAATTAAATTGTCCATGTCTTTATATATTTCACCTGTCTCTAATTTATCATATAAATTGTCTACTAATTTTTTATTATTTTTGAATAAATTTAATAATGAACCAATTTCTTGCTGTTTTTTTCTCTCTAATTTATATTTTCTTGTATTTTCTATTTCTTCTTTTTTTTTATTTTTTTCTTCTTCTTCCTTTTGGTTTTTTTCTTCAATTTTGCGTTTTTTAATTTCTTCTTCCATAAGCTTGTCTTGTGTTCCAAACGGGTCCATTATGTCTTCTATAAAATGACTTATTTTTCTTGGGTCAATTATTTTATCTTCAAATCCAAGTTCAAAAAATAAAAACCTTTTTAGTGTCATAAAAAAACCTAAATTTTCTTTATTTTCAATTTCTTTTAAGAACATATCATCTATAATGGAAAAAGCTGATTTTAATATTAATAAATTATTAATGTGTCTATCTTTCTCCTTTAATAATCTTATTATTTCTTCTTCTAAATTTTTTATTTGATGTCCCCTTTTTTCTTTCTGTTTTTTTGCTCTTAAAACAGCAATCAAGTAATTTTTTTGATTTTTTATTTCTTTTAATGAATTAATTTTTCTTTTTCTAACATCTTCCATTTTTTTTATAATAAGAAAAACGTTTGTGTTATAAATTATAGGGTATTTTGTTCTTATTGCTTTTGGTATTATGAATTGATTAGTTTCTTTTATCTCATTTATTTTTTTTTCAGTTTCTTCTAATCTAGTTTGTATTGCTTCACTATCTCTACCAAATAATAATGTAGTTCCAGATAAAAATTCAATAGACGTTTGTAATTTATCATATTGATGCGATGATATTTTATGAGCTTCAGAAACTGCATCTAATTTTAAATAATTTACAACTGCCAATAAAAAAGCAATAAATCCGTTTACGCCAGCTATGAAAAATGCACCCCATGAATATGTATTTATATTTGATGATAACACTGTCGCTGCTGTTGATAATAATATCGCAGGCATCATTAAAAAATTTAGTCTTCTTTCGCAATAATATTTCGATTCCATGTAAATAAGTTTTTGGCCTTTGAGATATGTAGCTAGAATATCTAATGCACTTGAATGATACTCTTTATCTGAAAAATAGTTATCTAATATTTCTTTTTCTACTTGTTTATATGTTAATTTTTTATAAGTAATTTGTGAAACATTATTTATAATGTTGTTTGATAAGTCTACGTCAGTTTTAATTATTACATTATCTGATATATCTGTATTGTTATTTTGAATATTTCCTGACGAATCGGTTGTTGTACTTGTGATATCCTCATCTGTGTATATATTGGTATTATATGTTTGAACATAATCTATTTTAGGTGCTTGTCTTGATATAAACTCATTGTTAAATGAATCTTTTTTAGTATATCTATTTGGAGATAGGTAATTTACTTTTTGTTTAATTTTACCATTTAATTGTTTCATAATAATACTATATTATATTATAATATAATAGTATGACTAAAACCAGAAGAAATGGTCGTGGCTCAGCTACTCGTGGATGGAAAACTCAAAAACCAGGTTATCGCCAACGTAGTATTATGTTAAAAAGATGTGGTAAAAAATGCTTCTTAGGGCCAGGAAAATCATATCCTATTTGCAGTAAAAATACGTGTAAAGTAAATGCTAAAGGTGTATATTCGGCTTTCATTCGTTCAAAACAATTTCATCGTAGAAATATCTCTCGTCGTGCAAATAAAATGTTAAAAAAAATGGGTTTAAAATGATAAATAAAATTGAGTTATATTTATATAAAGTTAATATAGATATAATTTAGCTACTAATATGAGTTTAACTTACGATAATTTATCAGATGACTGGGGGTGGTATATCGATATCGATATTGAAATTGTTAAACCTATTAAGTATATAAAAACAAATTTAGAAATTAATTCTTATAAAAAGTTTAATCAATATTCTAATAGATTAGACACTATTCAAGAAGATGAATATGACTATTATATGAATAATCAAAAAAATTTAGATGACACGATGGTTACATATATTAATAAAAAAACGGAAGATAAAAGCTATTTATCTAAAAATTTATTTAATATTGGTTCAACTACAATGATTACAGCTCTATTGACATATATAATATTCTTTATGTTTTAAATTATTAATATAAAACAATATTAACCAGAATTATCAAGTGCACTTGGAGGATTATATACAATATAATTATCAAAATTATTTATACCACAAACATTATTGCCAAATAAATTACCACTTGGGTCAATATTATATGTGAGATAAGGTTCTAATGTTGTATCAATTTTAACAGGATATTCATTATTACTTAAATCAGTAACAACAATAACATTATCACTTAAATCTAATTTTGTAATAAGATTTATATATAATTGTGTATGATTTATATCACAAGGATTTGTTGCCAAATCATTTGCTTTTTTGAGAAGCATATAATTGCTTTGTGAGTAAAAATTTTTATTTGGATGACAATAGTCTGGTCTACAAAATGAATATCTAGTTTTTTTAATTAAAGTGTATTGACCAGCATTTATTGGTTCTTTAATTTGAGCAAAAGTAGTTTTTCCATTATTTTTAGCAAATGGTCTTGACATATATTTATCTAGATATTTTTAAATTTAAAAATTGATTTAATAATATCATAGTAATTTTGAATATAAAAAAAGATATGTCTGGATTATTTCGAGGAATACGTAATCTATTTGATAAAAATATTCAAGAACCATTGGAAGAAAAAATAGAGAGAAATATTATGGAAGATGGTTGTGATATTAAATGGGAAGATACTCAAGAATTTACTTTTCCTATAAAAGGTGGACGTGTTATAAAGGTTTATGATGCAGACACAATAACAATAGCCTCTAAATTACCTTATGATGAATCGCCATTATATCGTCTATCAGTGCGTTTAAATGGTATAGATACACCTGAAATGAAAGGTAAAGATATTTCAGATGAGGAAAAAGCAGCAGCTAAATCAGCTCGTGAATTAGTCTATAATTTGGTATTCAATAAATTCGTAAGATTAGAAAACATAGAAAGCGAGAAGTATGGTAGAATATTAGCAGATGTTTATATTGGCGATATTCATTTAAATGAATTACTTTTAAAAGAGAGATATGCTGTCAAATATGATGGTGGAACAAAAAGAAAACCAATATCGTGGTTAAAATACAGATTAACTGGGGAACTTTAATATATTAAATATCATAAACAGTAATCAGAGTTAAACAAAAACTAAAATCCATATTATTAAGGTCTACTATTCTACCATATTCATCTAATAGTTGAATTGTTAAATTATTTATATTAACAGGTCCAAAGTATTCTCTTGGTGTTGTAACAATATTTAAATTATTTTGTTCCAATACGCCAAAACTTTTTTCTTGCATTGATATACGTGCTAATATGTTTTTATTTAATACAGAAGAATTAAAAGCACTAAAAAATCCGTTATTTACACTACTTGTATAATCATCCACTACTAAAAATAAGTATCTTGGACCACTTGTATCAACTACGCCCTCAGACACGTAATTCAGATTGCCAACATATACACCATTTCTAAATCCAAGAGCCCAACCTAATTTTAAAGGTAAGGGAGTGTTCCTATCGTCAATTCCAAATCTATCGTATTGAAAATTTAATTCAAAACTTGTTATTGCAGGTGATGGAGCAGGACTAGGATAAGTTGTATTAAGACCGACCAAAGTTTGTGCACTTCCTGTTTGTGTTCCGGGTTGTGTTCCGGTTAAATTTACAATAAATGATATATAACTGAAAGGTGTTGAAGATATGCTTAATTGTGTATTTATAATATCCATAATAGTTTGTTGTGTATAATTTCCATCAGGAATATTGATTATTTTACTTACACTTGTATTATCACTGAAATGAACTATAATTGTGAAATAATTATTGCCATATTGTTTTGAAATGGCATAAAATGTTGTTGGTAATTCAATAGACGATAATTGCATTTGAACAACATCATTGAAATTAGTTGGCAGAGCTAGATTAAAATTAGTTGATGAATTGTTATAATAATTCTCTCTAAATCGAGTATCTATATTTAAATTTTTTCGAATAGTTCGTTTTTTAAGGGGATTGATAATACCTGGAAAAAATTCACTTGGAAAAGAAGAGAGATATGGTTTTTCTGGTCTGAGCTGAACCATATGTTCTTGAGTATCATCAAGTTTAGACGTTTTTAATTCGTAACTGGAATTGTAAAAATCTTCAATTTTCTGTTGTAATGGTGTATTTTGTTTTTGTTCGTTTAATATAATATTTTTTGCCTTTGTTAAAAATTGAATAGTTTGAATTTGTGTATCTTTTTTAATTTGTGTATTATTGATGATACTATCTCTCAATTTGGCTTCTTTAATTTCAACTATATTTCTATCAAAATGTTGAGGTAAATCAAACATTTCAATCAGTTCATCTCTTGTATAATTATCAATATTTAAATCAAAGCTCATATATTATATAAACAACAAATTTATTTAAGAGTTTTTTTTTAAATATCAAATACTAAACATTTTTTAATAGTTATTTTTACAAAATAATGCATTTTTGTTTGTTGCCTTTATCAACTGCAATTACATAATTTAAATTAGAATCGTAAAAATAGTATTCATAGTTTTTATCTCCATAATAATCTTGTGTGAATTTAATATAAGAATTATTATTTTTTAAAATTTGAAATTTATAAATTGTTTTACAACTACCACCTTCTAATCCACTAGGTTCTAATAATATTTCTAATTTAAATATATTTTTATCAAATTTACATTTATTTTGAACATATCCCCATCCTTCATATCTAATTATTTCAAATATGTTTTCTTTAATTTCAATAATCATTATTATTATAAATATCATAATATTTAAGTTAAAATTGATATATAAAATGATATTAAAAACAATGGTATAAAATAATATATGGAACTTTCAAGAGAACAGCAAATAGCATTTGATAAATATGTTAAAGGTGAGAACATATTTATTACAGGTCCAGGTGGTGCTGGTAAATCGGCATTAATTAGACAAATATTCAAGCATGCAAATTCGTCATGGAAAGATATTCACGTAACGGCTCTAACAGGTTGTGCATCTATTCTTTTAAATTGCAAAGCAAAAACATTGCATTCATGGGCTGGAATTGGATTAGGACAAGGTACAACTGAGTATTTTATTTTAAAAATTAAAAAGAATAAATTTTTGAAAGCAATTTGGAAGGAAACAGAGGTTTTGGTTGTGGATGAGGTAAGTATGCTTTCATTAAAGTTATTTGATATGTTAAATGCAATCGGTAAAGCTATAAGAGGAAATCAAAAACCTTTTGGAGGTATTCAGCTGATATTCTCAGGTGATTTTTATCAATTACCCCCAGTTGGTGATAAGGATGATCCAGATACGCAACGATTTTGTTTTGAAAGCGATGATTGGAATTCGGTATTTCATCGTGATAATCAAATAGAGCTTAAAAAAATCTTCAGACAGACAGATGAAATTTATTCAACTATTTTGAACCAGATACGTGAGGGAAAAATTAAGCGAAAATCGAATGATTTACTCCTTCAATATGTAGGGCGAGAATTGGCGCCGAATTTAGTTGCCGAACCGACCAAATTATTCCCTACAAAGAACAAGGTAGAACAAATCAACATTTCAAAAATGTCGGCACTACATGGTGACGAAAAAGAATTCAAAATTCGTTATATAAAGGACTTGGAAATGACAAAAGGAGAGAAGGAAATTAGACGACAATTTGATGAGCGTGATATACAAATTGAGTTAGATTTCTTAGCTGGAAATTTAATGTGTGAAAAAGAAATGAAAATAAAAATTGGTGCACAAGTAATGTGTATTATTAATATCAAGTCAGAACTTGGTGATATTTTGATTTGTAATGGAAGTCAAGGTATTGTTACAAATTATTGTGAGGTTTCAGGCTGTCCAAAAGTGAAATATAATAATGGAGTTGAGATGGTAATGACGAGACATACTTGGTCTAGCGATAAAATTCCTGGTATTGGAGTTTCTCAAGTTCCTCTGATTTTGTCGTGGGCATTAACAATTCATAAGTCTCAGGGTGCGACTTTAGATGCAGCGGAAATTGATGTCGGAAGCGGTATTTTCGAATGTGGACAAACTTATGTAGCTCTTTCTCGTGTTAAATCTTTGGAAGGACTTTATCTTACATCATTTGACGCTAAACGCATTCGAATCAATAAAAAAGTGAAAGAATTTTATGAATCACTCAAATTATACCATGAGTCAAGGGAAACAAATGAGGAAGTTTATGTTCCACTTGTTATTGCAGAAGAAGTTCAAACTGCCATTCCAGTGCCAACCGGTTCTAATCCATTCGTAGAGTATCAATATGTCGAAGCTCAGGCAGAATTAACCGAAGAAAAGTATGATGCACCTGCTCCTCCGTCAAATGTCAAAATTATTAATTTAAGATGAGAACTCATCTTTTAATATAATAGTTCTTAATATCTCTACTGCACTTTTGTCCGTTCTAATTTTACCTAATAATTTGAATATTTTTTCGTGAGTTTCAACATCTAGTTCACATATATTAATATATTGTAAACAATACGATTCGATAATTGGTTCAATTATCTCATAAATAACTCCAATTTCTTTGTCAAATTTACCAACTTTGTTAAGGTCAAATAGGAATTTTTCAAAGATTTGTTTTCTTTTGTTAGTTTCTTCATTAAAATCTTTTAATATTTGCTCTTCATATTTTCTACTTAAATCTTGTTTCTCTTTAATATCCTGATAACTTAAGTAAATTGCCTCATCAATCTGTTTTTCGAAATCGCTCCTGTTGTCTTCTAATAATTGTTCACGTACCACTTCATCTGGTGGTCTAATATTATCTTCGTTATCATTAATTATGCTATCCATCTTGTTTTATATTTTTGAATTCTTATTACATTTTTAAATCAATTTTTTAAATAATTAAAAAGCTTAATATAAAAGAAGATAAACATTATATTACCTAATTTTTAAGTTTTAAATAAAATTGAGATGAAAAATAAAAATAAATTAAAATCATACTACTAAGAGCTAAATCCAGAAAAATGGAAATTTGTAATGTTAATCCTGTGATTATCAATTCAGAAACAGATAGAAATGCTAATGATTGCAATAATGTTCATATTAATTCTGATATTTATAGAAAAAGTGATGGTAGAAGCGATACATTTGAGAATATTCGCGCAAATGAATTGGCAATCGTTAATGCCAATGAAAGAAATGATAATTTTAATGTAAATATTTACAGATATAAATTTACTGACGATTTTACATCAGAGTTATTTAAATTTTCAAAAATTCATCAGTATGATGAGAGAAAAGCTTTCAAAGAAGCTTGGAATATTTGGATGGAAGATAATGAAAATATAGTAAATCAAGAATATAGACGATTAAAGGAGATAGGTTATGATGGCGATATTTTAGATAAAATGTTCAAAAGTGCGAGATACTATTTTAGAAAAAAGAGTATTGAAAAAAAGGAACCAGCAAAGCGTCGCATTTATGTAAGTTCTCAGAAGGATTTACTTGAAGCAATGGATGAGCATATTAAGAGCAATATTGTATCCGGCGATTTTAAACCATCAAATGGATTTGATGAATTCTGCAAGGAGAATGTAGGTTTGTTGAAGGAAGAGATTGCTGTATTATGTCGCGTTGGTTTAACCGACCCAAATGAAATCAAGGCAAAAATTAAGAAAACATACAAAAATAGATATTTCTTAGCTATTAGAAAGTAAACAATAATTAATGTAACATTAAATAAAATTTTTTTTAATTAAAATTGATTCCTTTAAATTGATATTTAAATATATTAAAAAATAGCTTAAAGACAGCTGAAAGGAATTAAATATGGGTTGCGACTATTACATCCAAACTGAACTTGTTATTGAATATGTTGACATGATAGGAAGAATATCATTAATTCGCACAAATCGCACTTTAGATAAGGGATATATATATAAGTCTTCAGATTATGATTCAGATGATGACCAAGAAACATGTTACAAAAAATATAAAGCAGAAATTGAGAGAAAAATTAAAGAAAATACATATAATAAGATATTATTTGAAAACGATGCATGGATAAAAGAGTCATATAAAAAAAATTATGAAGAACAATTAAAGAGAGATTTTAAAGAAATTTATAAATTTAAAAAGATTTATAAAAAAATTACCTCGTGGGAAAGAAATTAAAGAAATATTGAAATATTAATAAATGGAGACCAATATTAACATTTCAAACATAATAAAACATTTTTTTATTTATAAAGAACAAAAAATAGACATAAATTATCGTAATAAAATAGTTAATTATTCACATTTTTCAGTAAACGAGGCTAAAATTTGCCGTAAAATTAAAAAAATACCCTATTATTCTAATTTTTTCTCTATTTTAGAAGACTATGAAGCTTTGAATATTTCTCAATTAAATGATAATATTATTGAACAACTTTATAATGGATTAAATGCACAATATTTTTTATTTAAATATAATGACAGAAATGCTGTCGATTTTATTGATTTTCTGTACAATTTTACTAGTATTAAAAAGCTTATTTTGTACAATATCAATGCTATTCAACATCTTTTATCCGGACTAATCATTTTAAACGATAATAATGTTTGTTTTTTTGATGTATCACCTAAAAATATAGTCTTTCTTGAAAATTATAGAGAGAAACCAGTATTAAATAATTTTAAGTTTAGTTTAAACGTAAATAAGCTTGATTATATTAATATTTCTCATATTTTAAACAAAATGGAAGATTTTACTTACCAACCATTAGAAATTCATATTTTATATTATTTTGTAAAGCATAATATCACGTCAATTTCTTATGCATTTATCGAGGATTTTTGCGAAGAATTTGTTGAAAACTTAAATATTTTAAGGTTATTTTCTGAAAATTACAGAAAAAAATATAAGGAAGAATGTATTGAAGCATTAAGAAAATATATAAATCGTCCACGAAAAGAGATTTTGGATGACATATTAGAGAGAAATAATAAATGGGATGTATATGGAATTAGCATGTTATTTTTGCAAATTTTTGGTTGTATTTCTCGTGTATTCTCTCTAAAAGGAACTTTTATAAGTAAAATAACGATTGAACTTACAAGAAATTTGCATCCTAATTCAGATAAAAGAATGAGTTTGGAAGAAACATTAAATATTTTTAATAAGTATTTAAACGAAGAAAATGATTGGAAATTTGTGAACATTTTAGATAATAATAAATTACCAAAACTATTTGATGAATTAAGTAAATAAACTAAATAAACTAAATTATAAATAAAAAATTGAATACAATTTAATATGATGTAAATGAATTATAATTATCTAAAATGGGATGTCATATTTCCAAAGTAGTCCAACCAATAGATTATATTGATTTGGATGTCACACCAATAGAAAAAAATATAAATGATATTCAGGTACTTCTTATTGATGAAAGTATAATTATATTAAAATTAATGTCAAAATTGTTAGAAAGAAAAGGATTAAAAAATAACATTGCAATTAATCCGAGTATAGCATTGGATTATATAAATAAAAATTGGGAAACCAATAAAAGAACATTTGATATAATTATTTTAAATGTAAATATTCTTAAAAAAGATAAATTATTTATAGAAAAAGTAAAACAATTTGAAAAAAATAATAATACAAAAAGACATTTAATATGTTGTTTAATAAATAAAGATACAAATATAACTTATAATACAGAAAATATAAATTATATTTTATTTAAACCATTATTAATTGATGATTTTATGGAAATTGTAAGAAAACACTATATAATCAAAAATGTTTAACGTCTATGACGTCTATGTCTTCGACTTCTTCTTCCGCCAGCCATAGATGCACTTCTACTTTTACCTCTTTTGGCAGTTTTATGACGTTTATGATGCTTCTTAACACCTGACGCAGATGCAGAGTGTCCCATTTCAGACTTACGTTTACTAGCATCTTTTAAAGCATTCTTAAATTCATAGTTAGGGTCCTTTGCTTTACCCTCCTCGTAAATTTTCTTGACGAACATATTCCAAGCGCTTGGCATTTTATATAATAAACCAATATTTTAATATTTCTAAATATCATAACCTATTTCTAATTCTAGAGAGAAACTATAATCCATATTATTTAAATTTATTGTGTCACCATATTGATTTAATAATTGAACTTTTAAACGCTGAATTCTTACTGGACCGAAATATTCTCTTTTTCTTTCTATGTAATCATTGCCATTTGAAAAATTAACATAAAATTTTTGAGAAGTAATTGGAATCATTCCTAAAATATTATCTCCTATAATACTTTTTGAATACATTCCAAAAACATTTTGTGCTTGTGAATTATTAAAATCATTTAATACAAAATAAACGTAATTAGGATAAGCACCATTATAAACACCTTCTGTTGTATAAGAGTTGTCCCCTGTATAAGCTTCATCTCTATAACCAATAATCCAACCAAATTTTTTGTATATTTCTTCTAAATTAATGCAATTTTGTTCTCTCTGGCCTTCGGTTGGAACAAATGTTCTATAAACTTCAGCAAAATTTGCATATTCCTTTTGTTTCTTTTTGGTTGAAATAATTTTTGTTTTACACCTTTCTTTAACAACTGGTATTGGTGTGTTAAAAATCATAGTAAAATTGTTTGTATTATTGGATATTGTTATTTTACCTGAATTACTATCACACTCCACAATAAATCTATCTGGAGAGATTGACAATTGCGTATTTATTTCATTTTGTAGAAGTGTGCAAAAATCTATTATATCAACATAATTACCATCAGGGAATATAATGGTACCGGATATGCCTGTTGTATCTTCTTCAATATAAAAAGTATTATTACCATTTGAATTGGATATACAATAAATTACGTTTGGTAGTTGAAGTGATGATAAACGTAAAGAGAGAACATTTTTAAAATAGTAAGGTAAAACAATTGTAAAATCAGTTGAATTACTATTAAAGTAATCCTCTCTAAACAACGTATTAATAATTAATGTCTGTAAAATAGTTTTGCGTTTTAGATTATTGAGATTACTACGGGCAATATTTGTTGGGTAAGCTTCAATAGGCTCCAAATGTTTCTCTCTATTAATAACGTCATTAAATGTAATAGTTTCAGGATTCATAACATAAGTATGACCAGCATAAGTTGTAGTAGTTTTATTGACAACATTTTGTTCATCTGTTGGTATTAATAGTTTATCATAATCTTCAATAAATCCATCATCACCTTGTGATAAATTTTTAATATGTTTAACAAGCTTTAATTTAACTTCTTCTAAAAATATACCTATTTTAGTTTTGTATAATTTGTCATAAGTTTTATTTTCATTAATAATAGAATTCATGCTGGAACATTTTTCATTTATATCATTAAAAGTGTATTTATTTTCAAGTTTAAGAAAAGTTTCAAGTTCATTTATATTATAATTATCAATGTTAAAATCAAAATCATAATTCATTATAATAAATAGTTATTAAATTTGCCATTAAAAAGCGAAAACATTTCTTTAAATTGGATTTTAAAATAAAATTGAAAACAATTTAAAGAAAATATAATAAATTAAATAAGCAAAAATGGTGAAAAATACACACGGAGGTAATAAATCTAAAGGTTATGCTCGTAAAAATCTTACCAAAAGAGATAACGCATTAAGAGTTGCTGATGAAGAAGGTGAAGTTTATGCACAAGCTGTTAAAGTAATGGGCGGTAATATTGCCAGTGCTATTGATATTGATGGAAACCCACTAAGGGCACATATTCGAGGAAAATTTAGAGGAAGAGGTAAACGTGACAATTTTATCTCACCCGGTACATGGTTGCTAGTTGGACTTCACTCTTGGGAAACAGATAACTCTACTACTAAAACAAATGAAATTAGAAATTGTGATGTCCTTGAAGTTTATAGTGAGTCTGATAAAAATAGATTAAAAACGTCAGTAACTTCTGTCAATTGGGCCAGATTTATTGCAAATGATACTAAAACGCTAGGAGATGAAAAAGATAAAGATGTCGTTGATGATTTTGACTTTGCGGATGAAGAAACTCAAGAATATGAACAACTCATTTCTTCACAAATGGCACCAGGTAAGTCAAATAGTGTTATTATGGATGATGGCGAAGAAATCGATGTAGATGATATTTAATGTAAAGCCAAAGAAAAATATAAAAATTTATAAAATTATTATATAAAATTTTTTTATATTTATTTTGACACTAAATAGACACCAACAATTATGGTAATAGTTGCTCTTGTAAATGGATTTGGATTTTTATTTGGTCCATTAAAATTTGGCGGAATAAAGCCTGAAGATGACCCAAAATTTCTTTTAATAATCATATTATGATTTCTGTTTTTTACATTCGTCATATTATATTTTTTTTTATTATTCACAAATTTCTCTCTATTAATATTAGAATTTTGTCTAATTGAACGGATAAAATTATGAATTCTGTTTACAAACATGTTTGAATGCTAAGTATGCATTCTATTTTTTGTAATAAAAATAATTCAATTTTATTTGGATATTGAAGTTGCTACCTCCTGTATTTAATATATAAAGGGGTTTGAATTGTTACATTCCGTTACAAACTATAATATATACAATTGCTGTGAGGAGGTAATTAAATATAAGTAATTGTCTTTAAATTATTTATTTCTATTACTTATTAAAATATATATTTAACATATTTAAATAAATAAATGTAATTAATATACAACTTTATAATACTAGTTCACATAATATGAGTAATATATTTAAAAGCAATTCGCGATTTAGTGGTTTAATTGACGAAACCACTTATGACAAGAATTCATCGTCATTTAAATTAATGAAAAAAATGGGATGGAAAAATGGTAATGGATTAGGAAAAAATGAAGACGGAATTAAAACACCACTAGAGGTTGAAAAGCGTGAAAATAATTCTGGTATTGGTTTTAAAAATGACACAAAGCCTTTCAATTCATTTAAACATAATGGACATAGAGAATATAGACATAATAGACCTCTTAACGAACGCGAACTTCAAAAATTAAGAGAAGAATACAAGGCCGAAGACGATGCTAGAAAAGAATTAGAAAAGCAAAAAGAAGAGAAACGAAAACAAGAGTCTTTAAAAATAGAGAATTTTCCAGAATTAGTATTAAATAAGAAGGAAGATAATTTTATTGAATCACAAAATTATCTTGAAAAATTAAAGATTATTAATACATATACAGATAAAGATAAAGATGAAGGTTCTGACTATTCTAAACCAGGTTGGATTTTAATTAAGAAAGACAAATTAACTGGTAAAATAATTAAAAAAGGTGAACCGACCATCATGAAAGAATCTGAAACATCAGATGAAGATAAGTTAATGAAGATTATTGATAGTTTGTGTGATTTGCATAAAAGAAGAACAGAAGAATATATCGAATTGAATGGTTATGACAATTGGGAAAAGATGTTTAAAGTTAAAGATTGGAGGGATTGGGAAGCTGAATATGAGGATGATTCAGAATATGATTCAGAATATGATTCGGAATATGATGATGAAGATGAATATATTGAATATTAATTAGTTTAGAATTATAATGTATTATGTGAAGTAATTATAATACAATATGGATTTAGAATACAATAATTTAGATGATGATTGGATTATCAAGTTTGAGGATACTGACAAATTATATAAAGATTTTTATAAAGATAATTTATATTATATCAATTTGAGAGTTATTTATATAAATAGAGTTAATGAAATAGAGAAATTAAAACAAGAGTCATTTTTAATGTCAAAACCAAACAATATTACTCGAAACGAAATACTTGAAATTCTTAAAAAAAACTCCATTGATAACGACAAAAGATATTCTTTGTTGTCTATATTAAAATATAATATACTTTTAGAGCCAGATGATATTAAATTGTATTTGAATGATAAAAACGGAGAGAATTACTTAAGTATCATAAAAAATATAGATGATATTGTTTTCAATAAGAGTATAACAATGTTTCATGATTTAAATGATTTAATACTTATTTTTTATGAGAAGTCTTTAGAACTTAAAAAACCAGATGCAAACAATTGTACTAAAAAGATTTTTTTACGTTCTTTAAGTACTAATAAAAAAACTATTAGAAAACGATATAAAGACTTTATACTAAAATAATGTATCATCTAAATGGCAGCACTTGTTAACGCTCTCGATAACTATACTCCTACTCAATTTGGAGAGAATGGTCATGCAGAATATGGATGGTCAAATAGTATTCAAGAAAAAATTCTCCAATTTAGCTTCCAAGTTACCAGAACTAATGAGCATGTAGTTAATAGATTAGCTCAAACTCTCTCTGATATACTCAGACAACTTAAGCATAAAATCCAAAATGGAACCTTACCAGAAAAGGAAGTCGCAAAGGGTTACCTTTCTGTTCTTTATAGAATGATTGGTCATACACGTGATATCATTGATGGTAAGGGTGAATACACTTTAGCCTATATGATGGTTCGTATCTGGCATAAATTCTTCCCTGAATTAGCTTTGTTCGCATTGAAATGTTTCATTGATATTGGAGATAGAAATGTTCATCAATATGGTTCTTGGAAGGACATCAAGTATTTTTGCGAATACTGCAAGTCAAATGGTTGCGCTTCAGATTCTGAATTAATTCAATACTCTATTTTCCTCATTAATGAACAACTCAAAAGAGACTATGCCACTTTTTTATCTAATGATAATGACATATCTTTGGCTGCTAAGTGGGCACCTCGTGAAAAGTCTTCTTTTGGCTGGCTTTATGAAGCTCTTGCTAAAAACTATTTTAAGGAATTCTTAGAAACTGCTAGAAATGATGTTCAAATGAAAAAGGCGGTATTAAAATGCAAGACTGAATATCGCAAAATTTTGTCTTCACTTAATCGCCAAATTGATACTCTTCAAATAAAACAATGTGGTCAAGATTGGAAGCATATTGACTTTAATAAGGTGACTTCTATTTCATTGTCAAAGCAAAAGAAGGCATTTTTGAATATTAAAAAGAATGGAGAAGTTAGATGTCCTGAAAGCAATGATAGAATTATGTGTGCAACCAACTTTAATGCTCACATCCAACGTGCAGTTAAGGGGGAAGTTGAAATGAAGGGTAAGCGTGTTAGTATGGCTGACTTTACGAAGCAAGCTTTAGAACTGATTCGTGCTCGTAACTACGCTGAAATGGAGTTACTCAACTCACAATGGCGAGATAATGCCACTCAAACGGGTGCGCTCGGTAAGATGATTGCGATGGTGGATGTTTCTGGTTCTATGAATGGAGACCCAATGAATGTTGCAATTGCTCTTGGCATTCGTATTGCTGAGAAGTCGATTATTGGAACTCGTGTAATGACATTCAGTAGTCAACCTTCCTGGGTTAACTTTTATGGATGCAAGGATTTCATCTCAAAAGTTTCTGTTCTTCAAAGTTCAGAATGGGGTCTGAATACCAATTTCCACGCAGCTTTGGATATGATTCTTGATGCGATTATTCAGAATAAGATGGCTCCTGAAGATGTCCAAGATATGGTTCTTGTAATTTTATCTGATATGCAAATGGATCAAGGTGATGGATGTAATAAGGACGCTTTATACAAGACCATGGAGCAGAAGTATGCTGATGCTGGTTTAAGAGTTCATGGAGTTCCTTATAAGCCACCCCATATTCTCTTCTGGAACTTGAGAAGCACTGATGGTTTCCCATCGTTTGCTAATCAAAAAAATGCTTCTATGATGTCAGGTTTTAGTCCAGCTCTTCTTAACTTGTTCTGTGACCAAGGTATGGAAGCACTTGAAAGTTGCACTCCTTGGTCCTTGTTGAATAAAAGCTTAGAAAATGAGAGATATAAAATTATGGATAATAAGCTACAAGAACTATTATAAAAATTTTATTGCTAGGTCTCTATGGCTTTTAGTTTCTGTTATATGATTTTTATTAAAATATTCATAAGGCACTTTTTTTGTAGCAAAATAGTGTGCCAAAATAATTTCATTTTTATAATTAATTGTTATAGCTACCTTATTGCTGCCGTAAATTTCTTTATAAATCGCTATTTTATAATTCCATTGTTTTTTTAAAATTTTGTATAAATTTTTGCAAACTATTAGATAATCGTTATTTAACACGTTAATGTCCATATTGTATAAATTAACAAGTGCTTCATAAATTATTTGATTGTTTGCCTTTGCTCCTAAGAAACCTTGAAAAATGCATAATGGACAATAATGTGTTGACTCTACCGAAAAAAAATCGTAATCGTTTATTATATTATTTATATTTGTTTGAATCATTGCATCACTATCCAAAAAAACACCCCTTTTATGTAAATAAAATAATATCTAAATAAATCTGCTTTATGTGCACCATTAATAATTGATTTAAACTTATCAGCTATATTCGGAAATTCATCTAAATAATTATTATTGAAAAACTTAATTACGTCATCATCCGTAAAATGTATATAAGTCCAGTCTGGACAATTATTTTTAATCATGCTAATTAAATAATTTTTGGGACGTTCTTTAGAGGTTTGAAAAATTATTTTTGGTATTGTATTTACTGACATAATATTATATTATTATATTATATTATGATAAGTTTACTGAATTATTTAAAAGTATATTATTACCCTGAAAAAATGAGATTAGGAGCAAATTCCGATGGAGGATATGTAATTGCGAATTTAGTTGATGGTTATGATTGTTATATATCTGCTGGAATATCTAATGAAGAATCATTTTCCAGAGATTTTATTAAATATTATAATATGAATAAAGATAATTCATTTGGATTTGATGGTACTATTACCAATTATCCATATCAATATACTAAAAATATTACATTTATAAAAAAAAATATAAACATTTTTTTTGATTCAAAAAATGCAAATTTATTATATTTTATGAAAACATATAAAAATATATTTTTAAAAATGGATATTGAAGGTAGTGAGTTCAATTGGTTATTAAATACCAGTACAGAAGATTTGTTATCTTTTAAACAAATAGTAATGGAATTACATGGTATAAATAATGATTCTTGGGGAGCTACTTATCAACAAAAACTCGAATGTTTAAAAAAATTATGTAATACTCATTATTTAATTCATATTCATGGTAATAATCATTCTGGATTAACGAACACAATTCCAGATGTTGTTGAGGTGACATTCGTTAGAAAAGATTGTTTTAATACTTGTCCACCGCTTAATAATATTAGCTTACCAATCAAAAATTTGGATTTTCCTTGTAATAAAATGAAGCCTGATTTTAATTTATCATTTTATCCTTTTGTAAATAAGTAGTCTTATATTATTTAATTAAATATTACATCAGGACTAATCATTATTCTTGCTCCAGAGTTCTGTCTGGCTTGAATATGAAATGCTCTATGTTCACAATCTTCATATCGTCCATCTACATTTACTGAACCATCCGGTTTAAAATATTTTTTAAATACTAATTTGGATTTTGTAATATTTTTATGTGCTTCTACATTTGCTTTTGGCACTAAATCGATTCTAACTCTTCCGTCGTAATATGTATTTAAGAATTTAGATGTTCTATATAGAGAGAAACCATTAAATGATGATATACATTCAATTAATTTATTTTCTTCCTTTGCTTTTTTTAATAATGTATCAACATAATTTTGTATTATATTATAGTATCTTACATTATTTTCAAAATGATTATAACTAAAACAAAAGGGATAAATTGATAAACCCCAAATGTCATAATATTTTGGTGATGTATTAAATGATAAACCATCCCAGTTATTACTATACAAATATTTTTTTAAAATATCTGTATTAACTTCTTTACAATTAACATCATCACAATCCATCATTATAAAAAATGGAAATTTTTCCTTATTCTCTCTAACATAATTTAAACATACATTTCTAGCATTTGCAATATTATGAGTTCGAAATGGAGATACATGGTTTTTATTAACATATAACATTATTTTTGGATTTTTATATTGATACGCTTTTAATATGTCAAGAGTGTTATCTGACGATTTATCATAATAAATTAATATTGTATAATCATTAAAGATTGACCCGATTTTTTCCATGTTATCTAAAACTTTTGATAAATATGGTCCACAATTTTTAACTGGCCCACAAATACAACAATTCATTTATATAATTTTATATTTAAAATTACAAAACGTTCCAAAATAATATATTTGTATCCGGTGGACGTTTATATGATAAACATAATTCGAGTGCTTTTCTATCATAATTTGCCATTGACGGAAATTCCACTTCCATTTTACTTTCTTTGTCAAATGGTTTTGGATATTTTATTAGTGTTAAATTTGGATGTTCATACTTAAAATCAGCACCAACCATAACGCCATAAACTTTTGTATTTTTCACAGCTTTTAAAATACCTTTAATTATTGTTCCCGAACCAACCGCTACCCAAATTTCATCAGGTTCGTTTTTTAAACTTTCTAATACTATTTTTGCACGATTAGCTATCTTATCGATATTTTCTGGTGTATTAGCACCAAATACAAATTTATGAACATTAGGTTTTTGCTGACAATAATCTCTCGCACGCTTTTCCACAACTGATAAATATCCTGGATATACTTCGACAATATCAGCACCATATTCTATACACTTTAATGTATTTGGATGTTTATTTGCACGTTTCGCACAAAAAATTTTAGCTTTTAATCCGTGAAGTTTACAATATGCAGATAATGCAATTTGAAATCCTCCATACACCGGACTAGCATATACATATTCTTCAATTTCTGGATATTTCATTTGAATACCATCTAATAATATAGATTTAGTACCTCCTTCTAATAAATCATCTCGTAAAACATTAATTCCGTAATATTGTTGTATAATAATAGGTTGTTCCTTTTCCATATAGATTATTCATTATAAATAATTAATTCAAATAAACGTAATTATGTAATGACAATTAAAGACTTAATAAAAAAATTGATAATATTTATCATTTAATAATGATAAGCAATATAAGATTATGTTCAGTATTGTTACTGATAGATATAATAATGAAACATGGGAAGCAAGTGTAAATTATAGAATAAGAAAAAACCTGAGTTGCATATATGCACCTCCTTATCGATTGTCTCCATCTATTGATTTAAATTCGCCTGTATTTGTAATTGAGATGAATAATGAAACTAATAAGATTATGGGAATTGGTCTTATTAAAAACAAATTGGAAATAGATAAAGTATATAAAGTACAAGCAGATTCTAACCATAATCGTTATATTTATATTGGTGATTATCATATTTCGAGAGAATTATTAGACCATTATAATAATTTCTTAGTTTATGTATTAGAGGAAATTTTGTTTTATGGATATACACATTCAAAACGAGGGTCTGGTTTAAAAAAAATTCCAGAAAAAGTATTAAAATTAGATATATGTGAAGGATTAGATATAAAGAAAGAGATTAGAAATATATTTGTATATCATTATAAGAATAAATTTAAGTCTAAACATTTTGAATTACAAACTACTGAAAATTAGAAAATGAAAAGATACTAAGTATAAATCATTATTTTTTATTAAAAACAATATTTATATCATTTATATGACAAGTCTTGATATGAATGTTTCTAATTATACTTTGACCGAATTAATGGCGATTGTTGAATTAGAGGACCTTGAACCACAAGATATCATTGAGAATACAAATTACTATATAAGAAAATATAAAACCAAAAACCCTCCGATGGCCGTTTTTTTTAAAGAAATACAAAGTCAACTTTTGCAATATGCTGATGGTCTCGACCCTGATACGGACGACGAAAATGATAACGAAAATAAAATTATTGTAGAAGGTTTCGGTAATATGTCCAATGAAGCTGTATATCCTGCAGGCGATAAACAAGTTAGCGATTGGTATACAAATCAAAATCTTACACAATCTGATGAAAATCAGACCAATAAAATTACTAATAGAAAACAAAAAATACAAGTGTTTGGTAATGAAAAAGTACCAATGAATCGCGAACAAATTGCAACTACTGATACTTATAATTTACCTGTTAAACAAGATTCATTAAATCCCAATTTAAAAAACACAATTAATAGATTTATTAATCTTGATAGTCAGTTTAGACAATACACCAATGGCTCTGAAGCTCAATCCACTAATTATACATGTGACTTATCGGATACTATTAAAAATGCACTTAAGCTTAGTCTATATTCTTATCAAATACCTTTTAGCTGGTATACAATTGATACTGCATATGGAAATACATGTTTATGGATAAGTGATGCTAGCTCAGGTATAATTGTACCTGTTTCAGTTCCATCAGGAAATTATTCACAAGAAAAGTTTATTAATCAGTTAAATCTCTCTTTTACTCAGGCTGGTTTTTCATTTCCAGACAGGAAAAACACCGCACTTTATCCATCACCTCCATATCCGTCAATTCTATTAGAAAATAATACTCCTGCATATTATAATTCAAGTAGTGGTATTGTAACTTTGTTCTTAGCGGATGGTAGTTATAATGGCATTCAAGGTTCATTTAACTTAACAACACAAACTCAAATTATTTTTTATGATTTTACAGGTATATTACAATGTAATGTTAATTGCTATAGTAAAAGCAATCATTATTTTAATAATACGTTAGGTTGGATAATGGGATACAGATTACCTTATATAAACCTCGATACAAGTGGTAATACAGCAGGTGCTATTTTAGATTTAACTGGCACTAAATATTTAATATTAGCAATCGATGATTATAATCAAAATCACGTTAATAATTCACTTGTATCTATATCACAATTTTCAAATACTTTAAAAATGCCTATGTATTATTCTCCTGATTTACCATATACTTGTATTACTCCTGCACAGCAAGGTAATAATTTAACTGAATTAGTTAATGGTGTTATAGAGCAGTCATTATTTGATAATCAAACAGCAAATGCGCAAAATGGTCTTTTAATCGCAGGAAAATATCAAGAAGATTATACAAGTACTCAAATAGTATTACCAAGCGCCCCAAGAACACTTACAAATGCACAATTATACACCATAAATTCAATTAACACTAACAATAATAACCTAACTAATTATTTGGCTAAGGCTCCTACTACATCTGATATATTAGCTATTATTCCTGTAAAAACATCAGTTGGCGTACCAACAGGCAGTTTGCTTGTTGAATTCAGTGGTTCTCTTCAAGACAGCGAAAGAACTTACTTTGGTCCAGTTAATATAGAGAGATTAGCAGTGAAATTGTTAGATGATAAAGGAAATATTTTAAATCTGAATGGTAATGATTGGTGTGTTTCGTTAATAGCCGAATGTCTATATCAATATTAAAAATTTTTAATTTTAAAGATGTTTTAAAATATAAATAGAATTAACCTGATAATAATATAAAGATTAAGAATATATATATTATAATGACCGCTATTTTAAATGCCTTTATTATTTCATCTGAATATTGGGATTCTTTTCCAGAAACAATTACATGTGAATATGATATTACAAATGAATTGAAGACCATGTGTGGTGAAAATTTTGATTGGAATAATGGAACACTTTACAAAGCAAGTATGTTAAACAATAATGATTTCATTGGAAAAACATTATACATTCTATATGATAAATATGATAAACATGGTAACCCTAATTATAACGTTGTAAAACTTGAAAATGAAAATACTATTATTAATCCACCTTTGAACTGGAGTTTTGAATGTGAAAAATTATTATATCCTGAAGCTAATTTGGATACTAATCTTGATACTTATTTTAACAATTTAACAATATAATATAAAAAATTGATACTTTTTTTTATTATAAATTATAGAAAACATAAAAATGAAAAAAGAAATTGTTATTGCATTATCATTATACAGACATAATATTCCTTATAGTTTAATACATATTATTATTTATGAGTATTGTTATAAATTTATGAAGACAGAAAAAGAATTAAGAAAAGCAGTAAAATGTATCACAAAAAATAAAGATGAAGGAATGAAAATTTATGGAGAACCAAATAATTGGATATTTTCATCTAAAATAACTGATATGTCTAATCTGTTCTATGCATCGACATTTAATGAATGTATTGACAATTGGGACGTTTCAAATGTAACAAACATGAATAGAATGTTTGCATGTAGTGATTTTAATAAACCAATAGGTAATTGGGACGTTTCAAATGTTAAAATTATGTCAGGTATGTTTGATTATAGCCGATTTAATCAAGATATAGGCAATTGGGACGTTTCAAATGTAACAAACATGAGTAGAATGTTTTCATCAAGTCATTTTAACCAAGATATAAATAATTGGAACGTTTCAAATGTTAAAACCATGTCAGGTATGTTTGATTATAGCCGATTTAATCAAGATATAGGTAATTGGGACGTTTCAAATGTAAAAAATATGTATAGCATGTTTGCAACTAGCCAATTTAATCAACCTATAGGTAATTGGGACGTTTCAAATGTAACAAACATGAGAAGCATGTTTGAAATAAGTAAATTTAATCAACCTATTAATGATTGGAATGTTTCAAATGTAAATAATATGTCACGAATGTTTGTCAAATCTTCATTTAATCAATCATTAAATAAATGGGATGTTTCAAATGTAATATTGATGGAATTTATGTTTTACGCAAGTCAATTTAATCAACCTATAGGTAATTGGAATGTAATAAAAGTAATAGATATGGATTATATGTTTTACGGAAGTGAATTTAACCAACCTATAGGCAATTGGAATGTTTCAAATGTTAAAACCATGTCTAGAATGTTTGGAAATGGCAAATTTAAACAATCTATTAATAATTGGAATGTGAATAACAAACAAAGGATTTATGAAGCATATTATTAAATCAATCACATAGTTGTTATAATTTGACAAATATTTTAAGAATTATATCATATAATATTATGAACATATTATATGAATTAGGTGCATATGGACCAATAATTTTAATACTTTTATCTTGGTATTTATTGTGGAACCATAATAATTTATTTTTTTACTATAATATTGGTATATTTTCAAATGCCGTATTGAATTTAATATTGAAAGGCATTATTCAGGAACCAAGACCTATGTTTGATAGTAAAAAAGTAAGATTATTAAAGACACATGGAAAAGAATATTTCTATCAGAATGGTATTCCATTTGATATATTTGGTATGCCATCTGGACATGCTCAATCAGCCTTATTTTCAACACTATTCATGTATCTTTCATTGAAGCAAACCAATATATTATATATTTATATACCATTAACAATATTAATTTGTTATCAAAGAGTTCAATTTGAATATCATACAATAAGTCAAATTTTAGTAGGTTCGGCGGTAGGTGTTGCGTTTGGATATTTTGTATATCAGCTTGCTAGAGAGAAAATTAAGAATAAAATTAGAGAGAAACCGGATGATGACGGCCCTGTTTAAGGTTGTTACACGCGTGTAACCTATTGTTTATTGGCTTGAGAATGAATTCCATACTGCGCAAGTGTATTTCTCGCATATCTTAATTCATTCAACTTTTCCCTTTCTTTTTCTTCTTTATAACATCTTATCAGTCTACCTTTTTTTAATAATTCTTTTGTTCTTTGGTATTTATAAAACAGACCATCCATTCTATCTTCAAAAAGCTCGTGTTCAAGAAATGAAAACCCATCAACATTACTATTATTATTCGAATAAAGTTTTTCGAACATCGTTGTAATATCCTTCATTTTTTGCAAAATATTTTTAAAATCTTTATTTAAATTATTTACATTTTCATCCATATGTTCGTTTAACATTTTATAGCTCAAATCTGAATAATCTATACATTCATTTTCATAAATAGTCGGTAAAGTATTCATTTCTTTATATTACTTTTATAATTTTAAGTTTTTAATTTTTCAATTTTAAATTTTAATAAATTAATAATATAGATGTCATGTGCTGGAAAAGGTTATGGAACCAATCCTCAATCTGATTATTATTTAAGTGCTCAATTTTACTCCTCTAATGTAACCACATCCGTTACACCAAAAACAACACGAAAATGCAGAAGATATAATGGATTTTACCCTAGTTTTGCTCCTATTTTAGAAAGTTTATCAGTGACTTCAACTGCCGCTGGTAGTTATTCACTTGTTTATGTTGATGGCTTTAATTTTTTACCAAATGGAACCACATTCATAAAATTTGGTACTTTTGGATACTTACCTGTTACATATTATAGCTCATTTAATTTGTCATTTGTTGTCCCGTTAAATGCTCTCCCTAGCAATTATAATGTACAAGTTGTTAATGTATATAATGGTAATTTTTCACCGACAATTAATCAATCTTACCCTGGTAATTTAAATTTTTCTAATTCAATAACATATACTATTACTTAAAAATATTTCGAATATATATGAAGTTAATTTATTTATATATATTTGTTCTCTGTATTTTTATTTTTATAATGACTTATTTCACGAGTCACAACATCATAGAACATTTTAATAACAATAAAACATACATTTTAATGGGCGATAGTATACTTAAGAATAACGCTTACGTTAATGATGGGAAGAATATTGAAACTTTAATTATAGAGAGAAATAAACAAACTTTATCTTTTGCTGAAGACCATTCAAAAATTTCAGATATTTTCATGCAAGTTAACAGCTTATCTATTGAATTAAATAATCCTAATACATATGTTTTTCTCTCTGCAGGTGGAAATAATATTCTTTCTCATTATGTTGATAATAATAATGATGCTACAAATACAAGTGTATTAAAACCAATGTTTGGTGCTTATAAAAATTTAATTAAAAGTATTCAAACCAGATTGCCTGAAGCTAAAATAATTCTTTTGGATATTTATTATCCAAATAATTTAAAGTATAAACCATTTCATCTAATTATCAAAGAATGGAATAATATGATTTATAATTTTGCTGATAATCCTAAAAATAAAATTTATAATGTAATAAGAATAAGTAACTATTTAACACAAAATGAAGATTTTTCATTTGATATTGAACCATCGACAAGTGGTGGAAAAAAAATTGCTGATTTAATTTTATCTTTTTAAATTTATATATTTTATTACAAAACCCTATAATAAATAAGTAGTTGATAACTTTTTGTAAAATTCCATTTCAACATTGTACCATCATAATCTTTTGTCCCTTCAAATTCCCAATCTATATTACTATTCATTCTATGTTTCCATTGAAGCGGAACTAGACGATGAAAACTGGCGCCATCATATCCCAACTCTTTTCCTTCACACGTAATAGTGGAGCAAAAATGTTGTTTAGATATATCTCTTACAACTGCACTATCTATTTCATATTTTGCATCACGGATTGAAAAGGAAACAGGCTTTTTATTAAACTCTGACGCCGTTTCGTCATACACTTCGAGTACAATTATATGCGGTAAATGTGACATTTTGATGACAGACTCGGTCACCATATCTTTCCATTTACTATTAGCATCTCTGATAAACAACAACTGAATAGAACTATTATTTAAGTAATTGATTATACCTATGTAATATAATAATGGATTACCAGCTTCATCTATATCAACAATATAAGGATATTTCTTTTTATATGAATCAGGAATACCTTTGTATAAAAGATGAATAATAGAATTAGTATTCAATTTATAAGCAAACTCGTTACCAGTTAAACATGCATCAACACCAAAATTAAGAAGAGCAAAAGCATCTCTTAAATTATTAGGTATTGCTGTTCCATCTGCTTGTTTACCTTCAATCATAAGTTGCCTTAAAAAATGAAAAAATTTGCGACCTTTATCGCTAACAAAAAACGTCACAAACATTGAATTAAACCAACAATTTGATTGTGATTGAATAGGCGGTACAACCTTCTTTGAATCTATGTGTTTATTTGCTGCTAAATTGCGTAACAAAAAACGCTTGGCTTCTGGTAAATAATAATAATAACATTTACCTTTGACACCTATCTGCAGCGGTTCTTTTAATTTAAATGCTTGTTCCATATTACAATCCATTAAATCCACTCTATCTATTGATTTTAATGTAACCAATTGCTTATTAATTGTAGGTGAATATGAACCCTTTTTAAATGCATTATTTATTTTACTACTTATCTTACGTATTTTTATAGGTGTCGAATTTGGCACCTTAATCAATTCATTCATATAATGTCTTATATGTCTTCTATTTTTCTTACTTTTATGTTTTTTATTCTT
>JACCED010493266.1_pt1 | contig 26767 bp, 20 predicted proteins | sample 7455021 | NCBI WGS metagenome assembly JACCED01 (sample SAMN15323456, study PRJNA562643) | freshwater metagenome | isolation source: river surface water | place: USA:Blue River Watershed | collected 2017-08-19 | reverse complement strand
TGGAGCGTTATCTGCGATTGGAGCGACCGGGACTGGTGGCGCGTCAGACCAAGAGCCACATCTTTTTATCCGTGCGCGGACAAATACTGACGCGTGCTCGAATCCGAACGATTCTTGAGGAGATAGCGGCGGCTGCGGGGTTGGAGCGATCGATTTATCCCCATTTGATGCGGCACTCGTTCGCGACGCATCTTTTGGGGAATGGGGCGGATTTGCGGGTGATCCAAGAGTTGTTGGGACATGCGGATATCGCGACGACGGAGATTTACACGCATGTGGATGCTGGGCGGTTGAAGAGTGTGCACCACCGGTTTCATCCCCGTTCTGGGCGGAGGCCCGCCTGAGGTGCCGCGCGAGTGAGGGTTGCAGCGGGATGGGGCGAAACACACCAGCGTTTGTGTGGCAGCGGGAACACGAAAAGGGCGGATTTTGCATCCGCCCTTGAGGTCCTAACGGCAGGCGGAGGAACCTGCCTTCCTGTTGATTCTGGACTTACTTGGACGCTTCTGTGTCGAGCTTGGCTTTTACTGCAGCCTCGATTTCGCCGTAGAGCGTCTCGTTCGATTTGAGGAGGTCTTTGGTGGCGTCGCGGCCTTGGGCAAGCTGTGATCCGTTGAATGACAGCCATGAGCCTCGCTTCTCCACCACCCCTTGTTCCAGAGCGAGATCCAGAAGTGCTCCTGTCGAAGAAATCCCTTCATTGTACATGATGTCGAACTCCGCTTCCGTGAATGGAGGTGCCACCTTGTTTTTCACAATTTTGAGCTTCGTCCGATTACCGGTCACGGTCCCGTCCGAGTTCTTGATCGCGCCGATGCGGCGGATGTCGCAGCGAACGCTTGCATAGAACTTGAGCGCTTTCCCGCCAGGCGTGGTTTCGGGGTTGCCGAACATCACCCCGATTTTTTCGCGAATCTGGTTGGTGAAAACGCAGACCGTGCGAGCTTTAGAAATGATGGCCGTGAGCTTACGCAACGCAGCGCTCATCAATCGTGCTTGAGCTCCCACCGTCGAGTCCCCGATTTCGCCCTCGAGTTCGGCCTTCGTCACCAGAGCAGCGACCGAGTCGACGACAATGACGTCAATGGCGTTGCTTTTCACGAGCGCTTCACAAATGCGCAGCGCTTCCTCGCCTGACGAAGGTTGGGAGACCAAGAGATCTTCGGTGTTCACACCGAGACGCTTTGCATAAAGAGGGTCTAACGCATGTTCAACATCGATGAACGCCGCGAGCCCGCCCCGCCTTTGCGCTTGGGCAATGAGGGTCAACGTGAGCGTAGTTTTACCGGACGATTCAGGCCCATAAATTTCGACGACCCGCCCGCGAGGGAAACCACCGATTCCAAGGGCCCTGTCAATCAGGATGTTGCCCGTGGGGATCAGCTCGACATCCATCTTCTTGGCCTCGCCAAGCCGCATGATGGCACCGTCCCCGTAATCCTTTGTGATTTGCTGGATCGTGAGGTCCAGATTGCGGTTGCGAGCGGCAATGAGCTTAGCGTCGTCTGAGGAGGAGTCGGATTTTTGGGCCATATGAAGGGATATCGCTAGGAAGCGTAGAGCCAGACGTCGCGAAGGCAGATTATTTTTTGGGCGAACGTCCCGATTTCTTCGAATAACGTCTTTTGTTCGGATTTTTTTGCGAAAGCCGGATAGCCTACCCCCTCAAAGACACCCCTGACATGTCCACCGAATCTCAAGAGCCCGCTGAATTTCCCGGGACACCCATTTCCCCCGTCCCGACTGGTTCCGACGCGACGCTGGTCGGAAGCCAACCTGTGGAAGCAGACGCACAGACGTTGCTTCCAACCGAGCCAGTGGCAGCGCCTTCTTCGGAAGTCAGCGAACCAGCCGCCCCTGTCGCTTTTGATGCGATTGCCGAAAATGTCGGGGATGCCGAAGGGAATCCCTCTGCTGAACCCGATGTTGCGGACGAGAACCCGACCGAGCCGGAATCAGCTGAGGACCATGAGACGTCCGAAACAACGGGCGATTCCGGACCGCGGCCTGAGCAGACCCTGGAAGGCATCGCGGCGAAGGCCGCTCGGCGCAGGTTGAATGCGCGTGACGAGGCACTTGCCTTGGAACTTGCGCGCAACACGTTGCTCACGGGCCGTCCTGGGGTGTTACGCGTCTTAGCGTTGGCGGGAAGCCTGCCGTGGGTCGTGTTGGTGAACGCTTCTGCATCTGCGTGGTCCGGCTTAAAACCAACGGCTCGAGCGCAGTTTTTGAAAGGAATCGGGACCGTTCCCGGGGAGGGATTCGTGCGAACCCGGATGAGCATCATCCGCGGGTTGTGGAAAGCGGATGCGGGGGCCGCGTCGAAGGCGGTATCCATGCTTTTCAAAGACTTCGTGGATCAGGCCACTGGGCTTTTGCCCAATCGGGAGGCCGTCCAGTTTGGAAACGTTTTTCTGGGGCGCGGTCGCCCATGGATCGCGTCCGCGGACATTTCGAGTCTGAAAGCCGCGGAACAGGAGACGGTCCGCCTCGGCATTTTCAGTGCGTGTGTTCAGACGCCACAGGCGCCGCCGGTTGTCATCTACGCGATGCGGAGTCTCGTTGAAGCCCAACTGACTGATCGGCTCACCCCTCAACAACGCGAGTGCGGCGAGAGGGCGGTGGCCAAGTTGAGCTCGAAATGGCAGCGCACGCTGCTGGAAGAGGTGCCAGGGTTGCCCGAGGTCTTCAAAGCCCGCATCAATGCTCGCACGGAACAGAGTGGTACCAGTGACGCCCCAGAAGGTGCCTCGCGAAACGCATCAGGCGAGGCGAACGACGGGGATGCTGACGCGCCTCAGGAAGGTGCGGATGACGGGTCGAGTTCATCGAGTTCAAATGGAGATGCGCGCGCAGAGTCAGGCTCGGGAGACGCCCGTCGAGAACGCCCGGTCTACGTCTCCAAAACCATCCCTGCCAAAGGCGAAGCACGGCCCGAGGAACGCCGCGCTGACGACCGCCGAACCGAGGAACGCGAGGTCCGCGAAGATCGAAGCCGCCGCGGTCGTGAGCCGGTGCAGGAACCACGGAAAGCAGCCGGGCCTTTCAATCCCGCAGAAGCGCTTCGTCAGCTCGACTCCTACATCCAGGGGTTGCGGATTGAGCTCAATGCCGCGCAAGTGCGATTGCGGCAGCGTGATGAAGATACGCGCCGGAAGCGGCCGGAGCGCCGTTCCAGCAGCGTGCCCGGTGATCAGTCCGCCGAAGAGCTGTACCGGCAGGTCCGACAGCTGGAACTCCGCAACGCCGAGCTCCAAGCGCAGATCGAGGAGTTCAGAGCGAGTAGCGAAGTGCGTGGAGTGAGCCGTGGACTGATCGATGGATCCGTTCCGGACGATGCGGCGGCGGAGATGCGCCGCGCGCTGAGCGTGACGTTAAAAGATGATTTCGAGGACTTTGAGGCGCTGAAGCGAGACGCTAAAGACGTGGTGGTGCAGCGGTATTTCGGGTCACTCTTACAACACATTTTCGAAGTCCTTCGGGACGAGGGAGTGGTTTTTGAAGGGCTGTCGCCCGGCGTAGAAACGAAAGAGCAAATCATTGAAAGCCAGGCTGCTTTGAAATCGGTCGATATCGTGCCGCTGGTTCTGGACGAACCCGATGATGAGGACCTTGAAGAGTTGGATGTCCTCGACGCGAAGGCTGAGGATCTGGAGGATCCTGTGTCAGATCCCGATGCCGGAGAGGAAGATGACCACATGGATGCGCTCGATGAGCCATTGGATGATCCGTCTGCGGAATCAGAACACTCCATTGACGACCTGATCCAGCCTGAAGGCCATGACGCGCTCGAGCCACACGTGCACGAGCACCATTTCACGGCAGATGAAGAGGGATCCGCCTTTGGCCATGACGAGTCCGTCGTGCCGCCAGAACAGATCAGCGTCGAGCCATCTGACCTGCGGGAGATTGCGCCGGTAGAGGACCAGATCGTTGCATCCACGGATGAATCGGCGCCGCCCGAGCCCGCAGGCGATACGCACCCCGATCCCGTCGAATCGGAAACGGTCACCCCACCGGATTCGGTACCTGCAACCACGCGTCGCCGTTATTCTTCGCGAGGCTCAGCGTCTTCCAAGTAAAGAAGGTGCCTCCGCCGCGCCGTGATGCGTCGGGAGTTCAAAGAGTCGCCGGAGTGGCCCCGTCCGAGAGCCATCGATTTCACCGATTGTTTTCGCGGCGCAAGATGGGAAATCTGATGGCTCTATGGAGTCTTACCAACTGGGCTATTTTGTTGCGGTTGCGGAAGAGGGTGGATTTACCGCCGGGGCAGCGCGTCTTCGCTTGGCGCAGTCTGCACTCAGTCAGGCGATCCGAAATCTAGAGGAATCGGTGGGAGCCATCCTGTTCGACCGCGGACGCAAGGGCGTGGCGCTCACACCTGCGGGTACCGCTCTCTTGCCGTTGGCCCGAGATATTCTCGCCCGCATGCGGCAAGCGTCTGTTGCGGCTCGGGAAGCGGGTGTCGCCGGTTCAGGGAATCTGTGTATCGCGACCATTCCGAGTTTTAGTGCGTCCGTGCTCAGCCGCGCCGTGGCCAGGTTTCGGCTCGACCACCCAGGCGTTCGCCTGACGTTGCTCGAGGATTCCTCGCCAACGGTTGCAGAAATGGTCGAACGTGGGGTCGCGGAGATGGGCTTTGTCCAAGCTCCAGCAGGGGGCAGCCGCGTGGAGTTTCGTCCGGTGTGTGAGGAGCGTTTTGTGGTGGTGAGCGCCTCGACAGCCGGCAGTCCCACAAGGGTCCGCTGGACGATTGAACGACTCTCGGCGGCGGACTTCATTTTGTTCAAAGGCAACGTGAAAGCGCGTGTGCTGGAATGGTGTCGGGGCAATGGATTTGAGCCGAACGTGGTTTGTGAAACCGGTGAACTGGAAACCCTGCACGCGTTGGTCGCGGCGGGAATGGGCGTCGCCTTGGTTCCGGAAATGGCGGTATTGGGCGGGGACCGAAATTTCCGAGTCGCCGCGCTTCCCGGCCCGGCGTTGGTTCGTCGGTTGGGTTATCTTGCACTGCGAGCAAGACCGCCCGGCAGACTTGCAGCGGCTTTTTTGGAATGTGTTGAACGGGTCGTCGGTGACACGACCAAAAAAGGCGGATTGGTCAGGAGCACCCGAGAGCGATAGGTTTTCACCATGGCAGCGAGTGTGAAAGAGAGCCAAGTCTACGCGGTGATTGGTTCGGACGAGACGGAAGTGAAACGGTCGGCGGCCGCGTTGGCTGAGAAGCTCACGCCGCCGGGGGCGGACGCGTTTTCACTGGAAGTCATCGATGGGATGGTGATGACCGTTGATGATGCGGTTGCGCGGTTGCGCGCGGCCGATGAGGCCTTGCGGACGTATGGATTTTTCGGGACCGGTAAGTTCGTGTGGCTCAAGGGGTGTAACTTTTTCGACGATTCGCGAACGGGCTCGAGTGAGGCTGTCCTTTCCGCCTGCGAGCAGTTGGTTGCGACGCTGGAATCCGGATTGGATGAGGGCACGCGGTTCCTTCTGAGCGCGGGTAAAGTGGATAAACGCCGCAGTTTTTACAAAACGCTGACACGTATCGCGAAAGTTTCCGTGCACGATCTCGTGGACGCGTCACAGGATGGTTGGCAGGAGGTTGTGCTGGAGCGGATCGTGATGCCGGAGTGCAGAGCACAGGGATTGGTGTTTCAGGAGGAAGCGTTGGATGTCTTTGTGAACCGGACCGGACCGGATCGTCGCGCGATTTTGAACAACGTGGAAAAGCTTACGGTGTATCGCGGCGGATCGAAGGAACCGGTGACGGTCGATGACGTTGAGACCATGGTTCCTGTGTCGCGGGAAGCGGGCATTTTTGAACTGGGCAACCACATTGCAGCGAAAGATTTGAACCGTGCAGCGACACAGTTGGATCTTCTTTTCGACCAGGAGACCACGCCGGTTACCGTGATGCTGGTCGCCATCATCCCGACCGTTCGGAATCTACTTTTGGCGAAGGACTTGATGGAGCGGCACAAGATCCCCCGCCCCTCCCGTCCCTTTTCATTTTCGGACAAGTTAAAGGCGCTGCCAGCGTCGGCGATCTCGCATTTGCCGCGGAAGAAGGATGGAGAGATCAACACGTATGCTCTCGGGATCGCTGCGTGTCAGGCGGGCAAGCACACGTCGGCGCGTCTTGCGGCGATGCTGGCGGACTGTTTGGCCACGAATGTCGCGATGGTCAGTTCGTCGGACAATCCCGAGGATCTTACGCGGCAACTGGTGGTGCGTCTTTGTTCCTGATCACCTTATGGAGATGACAGCGATGAGTTTGGTGACGTGTCTGGGCATCGGGGCCCTCAGTGGCTTGGTTGCCGCGTTAGCGGGGGTGGGCGGAGGCGTGATCATGGTGCCGCTGTTCACGGCGATGCTTGGGCTGCCGCAGAAGCAGGCGGTAGCGACCTCGCTCGCGGCCATCATTCTCACGTCGATTGCCGCTTCCTACCGGAACTCGGGTAACGCGTTTGTCGAATGGCGGGTCGCCTTGCTGGCGGGATGCGGCGGTGCGGTGGTGGCCTACATCGCTTCGGATTGGCTTCGGAGTTTGAGTAACCGAAACCTGACCATCGGGTTTGGAGCGCTCATGATCGTTCTGGGTACAAGGATGTTGCTCAAGGAGCTCCTGTGATGAGAACGGCTTTACGCTTCCGGCTTGTGTGGTCCTTCTGGGGCATCGTGTGGCTGCTCGCAGCTCTTGATTCCCCTGCCCTCGCGGCCCCCAAGCCTGTCCCTCCATCAGCCAGGGTGTTGCAAGCGATCGGGACCGTGGACCCCTTGAGGGTGAAGCGCGGCCGAGATGCGGAGATCCACATCGCCTGCCTTGAGGGAGACGTCGATGCCCAATTCGTCATCAAACGACCGCCCGCTTCGGGTCGGTTGCTCGCGGAACCGAAAAAAATCAACCTTTCAACCGCATCGGTCACGTACCGTCCACCGGAAGATCCCTCGATTCGCTCAGATGTGTTCGAGTTCGCAGTGAAGAACCGCGCTGGGGTTTCGTTCCCAGCGACGGTTCGCCTCGAGATCATCGATCCACCGGTGTTGCTTGGTCTTCCTCGCGAGACAGTCGTCACGGAGCCCGTGTGGGCGGGACAACCCTTTGCACTCGAGATTCCTGTGACGAATGACACGGGTCTGGATGTTCGTGTTTTTCCTGAAGTTCGGGGGCCCTTTCGTCTCGAGGGTTTGCTGGCGGATGGCCAGGTCGTGGTGCCTGCTCGTGGTAAGGTGGTGTTGCGCGTCGCGTTGAACACCGGCTTGAGTGGCGTGCACCGAGGGCAGCTCGTTTTCCGGGGCCGAGCGGAGGTGCCGGCGACCTTTCAGGTGCTCGCACTGGCTCCGGTTGCGTTGCAGCATGGCGCGGAAGAGTGGAGCGGGGCCGCGAAGGAGCCGGTGCTCGGTTTCCCAGCGGACGGTTTCCAGCTGATCAATCGAGCGCCGTTTCCGGTTCGCGTTCGTATGCGCTCGACCCCGAATTTACAGCATCCGCTGGAGCTTTTGGTGGATGCGCAGAAGACGGTTCCCCTCCCGCTCGGCCACGACACCAACTCAGATTTTCGTGAGGGAGTGTTGGAGGTTGAAGCCGAAGGTTCGATTTTCAGTGTGCGGTGGAACCATCGTCCCGCGCCGTCTCGCCCTTCCGCGGTACCGGTCCCAGCCTCGGCGCCTGTTCCCCAGGTGGTTGCTCAGATTCCTCCGGCGACCGAGCCGCCGGGCCAGGCAGCGAGCACGGTTCCCGCCGAGAAGCCGACTCCGGCGGTGCGGGTGAGTGCGCGACCAGCGGTGGTGGGCGGGAACCCAATCCGGAATGGCGAAGCAGATCGCATCGCAAGCGCGGTGGCAGGCATTCGAGCTGCAGAGTCTCAGAACCGTTTGCAGCGTGGGTTTCATGAAGCCATGGAAGTCTTCGGAGCCATGCCTAGCATCGGCATTCGGACAGTGTCTGCCGGGGCACACCACGTTGTTTTGGAATGGGAGAATCCCCAGCGGCGTGATCCGTCCGAGTACCATTTGGAGATCCGGCGCGAGCGGATGGAGGATCGCGAGATCCCTCCGGGCGCGCCGGGAAATGAGCGGGGAGCCCAAAGCATCACGGTCACCGGGATGTTGGTGGAATGGGTTCCGGTGCGTCCGGAGTACGTTCGCCTCGTTCTGGGTGGATCGCGCATCGCTGCGCGCGTGGACTTATTACCAGCAGGGTTGCGTCATTCGTTTCGTGTGTTCGTCCGGAATCCCGGCAACCAACTGGATTTTGTTCATGCGATCGAAGCGGACACAACGGTGGAGCGACCGTGGTACGCGATCGGCGTCTTGCCTGCCGCGTTCACGCTGTTTGCGGCCCTGGGCGTTCTCGTGTGGCAGCGTGTTCGGGCGAGGTAAGCGCTAGAGGTGCTAGCGTGCTTCGCGCATGGCGTGGAGCTTCGCCAGTGCGCTTCCGTTGACGATGCAAGTGGTTGCCATTTCAGAACCGGTTGCGAGATCCGGTGCAAGTCCGCAGACAACCAACGCAGCAGCGGTGTTCAGCACCACCACATCGCGGGGAGCACCAAAGAGCGTGTTGCCTAGAATCCCGAGGATGGTCGCCGCGTTCGCAGAGCGATCCCCGCCGCGGAGCGATTCGTTCGGAGCGATTGGTAACCCCGCTTCTTCGGGACGGATGCAGAGCGGCTGGATGCCGCGCGGCGTTGCCTCATGGCCGACGGATGCCCCGGCCAAGGTGAGTTCATCGGTGCCGCATCCGTGGATCGCCCAAGCGCGCGTGCGTCCGAGTTTTTGCAACACCCCTGCGTACGTCAGCGTGAGATGTGCGGAGTGTACGCCAACCAGTTGATGGTCTGGGCAGACCGGGTTGAGGAGTGGTCCGAGCAAGTTGAAAATGGACGACTTGCCTTCGCCGGCAAGCCGTTTGCGTACGGGTGCAATCACCTTGAAAGCAGGGTGATACACCGGAGCAAAAAGGAACGCGAGACCGGTTGTGGCGAGGCGTTCGCCCAGCGCCTGAGGGTTGGCGTCGATACGGACCCCGAGTTCTTCGAGCACGTCGGCACCACCGCAGCGCGAGGTGATCGCGCGGTTGCCGTGTTTGACCACACAGGCTCCAGCAGCCGCGAGGACGAACATTGAGGCCGTGGAAATGTTGAAAAGTTCGAGTCCGTCTCCGCCGGTCCCGCAGATGTCAATAAGCGGACCGGGAAGAGAAGCGCGCGTGAGAGGCGGTCGAACGGCGTGTTCCAGGAGCGCTTCGACAAAGCCAGCGATCTCGGATTCCGATTCTCCTTTTGCACGCAACTGAACCAGAAATTGCGCCTTGGTGTCCTCGCTCATGCCGGGGTCGAGCAGGCCGTTGATGGCTTGTCGGATGGCGTCCGCGTCGAGGTCGTGACCGGGGATGATGTCGGGCAAGGAAGGCATGGGGATGAGATAGCGCAGTTGCCATGCTGAGGCGAGTACCGCACAACCAGAGCATGCAAACGCGCTGTTGGTTGATCACCGGTGTTTCGTCAGGGTTCGGTCACGCGGTGTCTCGCCGCGTTCTTCGGGAAGGTGGTCAGGTCGCTGGGACCACGCGGCATCCGGAGCTGCCTGCCGTACAAGGGTTGGTTCACGAATACGGAGACCGGTTCTTGGTCCTCGAGGATGGGCTCCGCGACCCAGCAACGCGTTCGCACGCGTGCGAGGTGGTCAACGGATGGGCGGTGCCGGATGTGGTTTTGTTGAATGCAGGGTTTGGGGTTTTCGGTGCCGTCGAAGATTCCCGGATGGTGGATGATCTCGAGATGATGCAGGTCAACTTTCTGGCGCAATGGGATCTGCTGCGGCAATGCCTGCCCGCGATGCGAGCGAAAGGCGGGGGCGTGATTCTCGTCATGGGGGCCGCTGCTTCGATTGCGAACTATCCTGGATTTGCGGCGTATGGAGCATCAAAAGCAGCATTGGAGTTCGCGGCTGAGGCGCTCGCGCAAGAAGTGCGACCATTTGGCATCAGGGTCCACATCCTCCAGCCGGGTCCGTTTCGCACCTCATTCCTCAAAGCGGGAATGGCGCGTTCGAGCGGGTCGGGTTCGGCCTACGACGGGACGGTCGGTAAGTTCATGAAAATATTGGGTTCCATGGAGGGGAAACAATCTGGTGACCCGGACCGCGCCGCCTCGGTGATCTTGGAGTTGATTGATCGCGAGGACGTACCGCTCCGGGTTCCACTGGGGAAGTATGCGGCGGACAAGGCGCGACGTGCGGCGGCGGCGCGATTACGTGAACTGGAGAAAACGACGTTTGCGGAGGCGACGGACTACGTCGCATGAGTGGCGTTGCGGGGGATGGTGGGGACGAGCAACGGGTGAGCGAGCGGTGTCCACTGACGGGCGCGAGGGATAGCCGTCTGATGCCGATCGGACGTGCGGCCTCCTTGGAGGAGCGCGCAGCCGCTTTTTTTGCGTTGTTGGAGCGCGAGCGTCCGGGTTCGGTCGGTACGGCGCGGTGGGAGGAAGTGCGGACGGATATCCGGCGGCACGGGCACTACGAACATCGTTGGGAGGAGTTGGAGTTTGGAGCCCGTGTTGCTTGGCGAAACAGCGTGCGGTGTGTGGGGCGCGCGTTTTGGGATCAGTTGGAGGTGGTGGATGCGCGCGGGGTGACGACCCGTGCGCAGGTCGCGGAGGCGTGTGTTCGGCACATTTCGGAGGGGACGAACGGGGGAAAGGTTCGGCCGACGGTGACCATTTTTCCGGCGGCGCAGGGTCGTCGGGAATGGCGGATCTGGAACTATCAGTTGGTCCGGTACGCGGGCCATGAGCGAGAGGGAGGGATGGTGGTGGGAGATCCCGCCGAGGCTGCGTTCACGCGGTTCTGTCGCGCGTTGGGTTGGGTGCCGGACGGGGGGGATGGAGCGTGGGACGTTTTGCCGCTGGCGGTGTGTGGGCCGGATGGCGTGACACAGTTATTTTCAGTGCCTCGGGAGGTGGTATTGGAAGTGCCGATGGTTCACCCGGATTTTGAATGGTTTGCGGAGCTGGGTCAGCGGTGGTACGCGGTGCCGTTCGTTTCGAACATGGAGTTGGAGATTGGGGGAATCCGTTACACGGCGGCTCCGTTCAACGGTTGGTACATGGGCACGGAGATCGGTTCGCGAAACTTCGGAGATCGCGATCGCCTGAACCTGGCGCCGCGTGTGGCGGCGTTGATGGGATTGGATGTTCGGCACGAATCGACGCTGTGGCGTGATCGCGCGTTGGTGGAACTCAATCGGGCGGTTCTCCATTCGTTCAAAACTGCGGGTGTTCGCATCATCGATCATCACTCCGTCGCAGATTTGCATGTCCGTTTCGAGGAGGCTGAGCGTGCGGCTGGACGGCAGGTTTCAGGCGATTGGAGTTGGCTGGTTCCCCCGCTTTCCGGCTCAGCCAGCCCCCTGTGGCGCCGCAGCTATCACCCCGTGGAGTACTCGCCAAACTTCGTGCCTCCCACCCTCGGATTTCCCCGATCAGGCGTTCCTGAGTGAGAACAGGATGCTGGTCCGTACATCTTGCAAGATCTGGAATGGTCAGCCTAAGAGTTCAGGGACATCCAGACCTGCCTCCCTTGCGACATTCGCTTGCCGGGAATCAAACGTCAGGAACTCTCTGATACCTAGAACGATGGCCTGCGCAACGTGAAGTACATCCAAAGTTCTGGCGCCAAGCCTTTGGGTGTAGGCGGCGCTCAGACGTTCCACTTCTGAGCGCACTTCTTCAAAACAAGGCTGAGAGAAGAAATACACGCCGCTCTCCAGACCCTGTGACTGGTTACGCAGGATGTCATTCAAATAGTTCGCGCTGATCTGGTTGCGAAAGACTTGCAGGCGTATGACATTCCGAAACGCCATCGCGTGGAGCCAAGTCCAGACAAACGGCGAGCCATGACGCCTCATCCGTTGCTTCGCAGTACCGGTGTTTGCGTCCCAACTGTGAAGGGATACGAGGAAGCCGGTGTCAGCGTAACAGCTCATCGCTCGCCCCGTGCAAAGGACACGATTTCTGTTCCGGTCATCACTTTTGTCTGATCAAGAAAGAGGCTTTCGAGGCGCGCGTAGAAGTCAGGAGGTGTTTCAGTGGCGGAGTCACTCGAAGCGGGAACGAGTGTACCAATCACCTTGTTGTGACGGGTAATTTGCACGGTTTCACCTTGCAGCACCCAGTCGAGAACCGTTGAGGTGGAGTGCTTCAATGCACGAACACTGGCGGTCTTCATAGCGCCAGTAAGTCTGACACACTTTGGAACAGGTTCAATGAGGGGATCACGTCCTCTAAACAACGAGGAGTCGGAGTTTGGTGAGAACAGCCTATCGTCCAGAGCGTTCCGAAGAAGGGTCTTGTTTACCTTTGAGGCGGCGGTACAGAAACCAGAGCAGGAGGGGGAGGATGGCGCTCAACAGCGTTGCAGCGGTGGTGTCGTCTTTTCCGAGGTGGCCAATCGCCGCGAATGCGAAACCGACGGGTAGCGCGCCCAGCGTCGCAGCGGCGCAAAACTGCGGGAGGGGGAAGTTGCTCAATCCGGCGAGGCATGCGATGGCCTCGTTCAAAACAGGCAGGCAGCGCGAGAGCGCGATGACGGCCCCCCCTCGCGTTGCAAACCAATCGGCAGCTGCGCTGAGGTTTTCTTCCCCAGCGATCCAGACAGCCATCCGTCGCCCGATGGTTCGCGAGAGCGCGTAGGCAATGAGTGCAGACAGAAGCGATCCGGCGGAAGCGGCAACTCCGCCCAATAGCGGGCCGTAAAGCCAGCCAAGGGCCGACATGATCACGGTGCCGGGAATGGGGAGAACAAGGTCGCTGATGAGCAGTCCAATGCCGATCAACCAAGCGGTCGAGCGATGGGCTTCGAGCAGCGCGCGCGTGGCTTCGATACTGAACAGGCGTTCGAAGAAATCGCCCCAAAACAGAAAGGGCAAAATGATCCCTGCAAGGATCAGACACGTGAGAACCAGCGGGCGTCGTAACTCTTTCCTCATGCGAGAAATGGGAGTTGGAGCTGACGCTGCGCCGAGGCCGGGACGAGGGTCGACGCTCCGATCCCGAGGAGTCGCAGCGGCTGGTCCACGAGCGCGTTCGTCGCCAGCAAATGGCACGCGAGCCGATAGATGTCGCGCGCGGAGGAAACCGGATCTTCAAGGCGGTGCTGACGAGTGAGCGTCCGAAAATCCGAATAACGCACTTTCACCTGAATGGTGAGCGCACCTGCTTGGAGCTTAAAGAGGGAGGATTCAATGTCAGCGGCCATTTCGCGGAGGGCGGACCTCAGCGTGGGGCGATGTTCGGTGTCTGCCGGGAATGTATTTTCCGCGCTGATGCTTTTTCGTTCGCTATCCGGCTCTACGGGTCTCGGATCGATCCCGAAGGCCCGTTCCTTGAGCCTGATCGCAAAAGATCCCAACGCGTGGTCGAGCGTCAGGTCGGTGTCCTGCAAATCACCGATGGTTTTGAGTCCGCGTTCTTCAAGGGTCAGCGCGGTGACGGGACCGACGCCATGGATATCGCGAACGGAGAGGGGACGCAGGAACTCGACCTTATCTTGATCTGGGATGACGGTGAGGCCGTCAGGTTTTTTGTAATCGCTCCCGAGTTTTGCGAGAAACTTGTTCGTGGCCACTCCGATACTTGCGGTCAGGTTCCGCTCGCTGCGGATGCGTTGTTTGAGATCGATCGCGGCTGGGAGTGCGAGCCGGAGGGCTTCGTCGGGGTCGCTACCTTCCGGGGCGAGGTGACTTACGTCGAGGTAGGCTTCGTCGACGGACACCTTTTCGAGCAGCGGCGAAAGTTCTCCAAACATCGCCATCAGATGGGCTGACTCATTGCGATACGCATCCATGCGGGGACGCACGAAGATGGCGTGCGGACAAAGTCGGTACGCGGTTCGTGAGGGCATCGCTGAGCGCACCTTGAACTGTCGTGCTTCATAGCTGGCCGCGCAGACGACACCGCGTTGATCGGGAGGCGAGCCGACGATCACCGGTTTACCTCGGAGCGAGGGGTCGTCACGTTGTTCGACCGAGGCGAAGAACGCATCCATATCAACATGGAAGATGATGCGGTGCATGAACGTTGGGGGGACGTCACCCCGCGATTCGGGTGTAAGGAACGCCTTCGTTGAGCGTTGGATTTTCGGGACGTCCCTTGTGGTGGTAGGTGACCTTCAGATTTTCCAGACCGAGGAGCCAGAGGATCGTGGCATGAAGATCATGCACATGGAGTCGGTCTTGCACGGCGTGCAGTCCGAAATCGTCGGTAGCGCCAATGGTTTGTCCGCCCTTCACCCCGCCCCCTGCCATCCACATTGAAAAGCCGGTGGGGTTGTGGTCTCGCCCATCTCCTTTTTCGCTCATCGGAGTACGGCCGAACTCGCCTCCCCAGATCACAAGGGTTTCTTCGAGCAGTCCGCGGCTGTGTAGATCTTTCAGGAGGCCTGCGACAGGGAGATCCGTTTCGCGAAAGAGCTTCGCATGGTTGCTCTCGATTTTGGCGTGTGCGTCCCATTTGCTGCCCGCCCCGCTGTAGAGTTGGACGAAGCGGACGCCCCGCTCAACGAGGCGGCGGGCGAGGAGGCACATCGAGCCAAACTTACGGGTTTCGGAGCGGTCGAGTCCGTAGAGCCTTTTCGTGGCACTGGATTCGGATTGTGTATCCAGCGCATCCGGAGCCTCCACCTGCATCTTTCCGGCGAGTTCGTAAGCGTGGATGCGGGCTTCGAGGTCCGCGTTGAGGCGTGAGGCGGCGTGTTCGCGGTTCATCGCGTGCAGCATCCCGATCTTCGCGAGCTCTTGAGCTTCGCTGATGTTCGAGGGGCGGTTGAGGTTTGCGATGGGTTCCGAGCCGGATTCGATGCGCGTTCCTTGGTGCAGGGACGGCATGAAGCCACTGCTCCAGTTGCGGGGTCCGTTGACCACGGAGGTTGGGTTGTCCTGCATCACGACGTAGGACGGCAGATTGTTGTTGAGGGAACCGAGCGCGTAGTTGATCCAGGAACCGAGAGAAGGGCGGCCGCCGAGGATGCTTCCGGTGTTCATTTGGCACACGCCTGTGCTGTGATTGATCCCATCTGCCACACAACTTCGAACGACCGCCAGATGATCGGCGCATGAGGCGGTGTGGGGCAGCCAGTCGCTTAACCAGAGGCCGGATTGTCCGTGTTGGGACCAGCGGCGTCGCGAGGCCAGCAGCGGACTGCGGCTTTCGCCCATCGCGGTGATCACGGTGCCGTAGCTTTCGGGGAGGGGTTTACCGGCGTGGCGGTTGAGCAGGGGTTTGGGGTCGAACGAATCGAGATGCGAGGGGCCTCCCTCCATGAACAGGAAGATCACGCTTTTCGCTCTGGGCGCGAAATGTGGTGCCGCTTGGGGTTTGTGCGTGGATTCCTCCGCAAGGAGTTGGGAGAGCGCAAGGGAGCCGAAGCCCAGACCTGCGGAGGCGAGCGCATCACGGCGGGAGAGGATGTCAGTTCGCTTCGGGAAACCCATGATCAGTCGATGTAGATGAACTCGTTCGCGTTGAGCAAGATGTGGCAAAAGTCACGGAGGGGCCCGCCAGCATTGTTCGAATCATTTGTCGGACGTTGAGCGCCCGCATTCTCGCGGAGTCGCATGTGGGCCGGACCTTCGTCGGCGAGCACAGCTTCTGGATTCCCATTGCGCGATTCAAAGCGCCAGAGGGAGAGCGTGTCTTCGCGAAGGGTCTCTGATGAGTGGAGGAGCAGGGCTTCTTGAGGCAGGCGATCGTTGGAGATCCGGATATCGTCAATCAGTCCTTCCCAAAGGTGGCGCAGCGAATCAGGCGATTGGGCGCCGATGCACACGGGCGCGACTCCGCCGAAGTTCGCGCGGACCGCACAGTCCACACCGGATTCCTGGACGGGTTGATCGTCATCAGATAAATCTTTTGCCTTGAAGGTGATGTGTGAGCCGTCTTCGGTTGGTTGGACGGTCACCGCGATGTAGTAAGGACGGCCCGTTTTGAGGTGGAGCGTGCTGAAGACCGGGTCCCCGTCTTTGATCCGCGCACCCTCACCGTTCAGCAGAAGAACAAGCGTTTGTGGTTTGTAACTACTTTGTTTCCCAGTGATTCCGAGGCTCCATCCGGGGCTTCCTTTCTCCCAGCGCGACACGATGGTTCGGATCTGGTTGTCAGGATGGATGCTATCGAGCAGCACGTGCGCTTCGATCGTGAAGCGGTCGCCAAGCCGGAGATTTGTGGCGGGGTCGGAAACGAGTCGTTCGAGGCCGGAGTCCCGTCCGAATACCAACGATTTGCCTTCGCGGAACGGCATCCTTTCGGTGTGGATCGATGCGGCTTGCGCGATGGACAACATCGGAGCGGGTGCGTTGCCGCCGGTGAGGAAAGTGGTGGCGCGGACAAGTTCAGCTTCAGAGGGAGGGCGGTTGAAAGCGCGGAGGTAGGCGCTTTGGATGATGTCGCTTGGGTTGGATGATTCACGGGCGAGCGTCGCGGCGAGTTGGCTCGCACGTTTGAGCAACCAGTTGCCGTGGAGGAATGTGAGCGCCTGCGGCGGCGCTGTGGTGGAGTTTCGTTCGGGGGTGCTGAGGATGCCGTCCGGCGTGTCGAGCGATTCGAGGAGGGGGTCGCGCGAGTTACGCAAGGTTCGAACGAAGAGCGAACGGGCGGGAGAATCCCACGGGACGGATGGTTCTCCGAGGGAGCGGTGCAGTTGGAGTTCGCCGGTGAGGAAGAGGGCGGAGTCGCGGACTTCGTCTGATGAGAGACGTCGCGGGTTCATGCGCCAGAGCAACCGATTTTCGGGGTCGATCCGGAGTGCGGCGGTGGGATTGGAGACTCGGGACTCCCGGCGGTACGCATTGGTGTTCAGGAGGGTGCGGTGAAGCCATTTGATGGACCATCCGTTTTCCATGAAATGATGGGCGAGCCAGTCAAGGAGTTCGGGATGGGACGGCGGGCCCCCGAGCGTGCCGAGATCTGAGGCGCTGGTGGTCAGCGGTTTTCCGAAGTGGTGTTGCCAGACTCGGTTGACAATCACGCGGGCGGTCAGCGGATTGGATTTCTGAGTGAGCCACTCGGCAAGTGCTGCGCGTCGCCCGGTTGAGGTCGTTCCTTCTGGGATGCAGAACGGGGCTTCTTCGAGAATGGAGAGGGGACCGGGTTGTATATCGCCGAGGCGGTCTTTTTTGGGAATCCGAGTTTCTGGCGCGATGGGGCCGACATCGGACACGGCAAGAATCCGTGGGAGCGGCTTGGGTTTCTGCGAATCAAAGGCAGCTAAATCACGTTGGAGGCGGATGTAGCGGTCTTTGTCATCCCCTCGCAGGTAGTTGAGCAGGTGGTCCCATTCTTCGAGAACCTGCCGAAACCCGAGGTCATGGATCTGGAGGTCGCGAGGCGAGAGCTTGGAGGGATGGCTTCTGAGAATCGGTTGGATGTCGTCGGGAAACTTTTTGATCGCGGCCTCCCGCGCCCGCGATTTCGGCCCCGCTTCAATGTCCGCGAGGGCGCGCCGTTGTTCGGTGGTGACGGAAAGCCAGTGGTTGTGGCCGCGTTGCCAAGCAGTGCGTTGTTCGGGGGTGGCGGCATCAAGGTCGTCGCGCCACCGAAGGGGCGCGAACGTTGCACGAAGACGGAAGTAATCCTTTTGGAGAATCGGATCGAACTTGTGGTCGTGGCAGCGGGCGCATTGCACGCCTACGCCGAGAAAGACGTCGCCGACGACATCCGTTGTTTCATCAAGGATGAGGTTCCATTGTCCGACGGCATCGCGATTGTTGTATTCGTAAGGCCCGAGCCTGAGGAATCCTGTGGCCGTGAGGGCTTCCGGATCACCGGGATAAAGTTCGTCACCGGCGAGCTGCTCGCGGATGAAGCGGTCGTAGGGTTTGTCATCTTGGAGCGCACGGACCACATAATCGCGATAACGGAAGGCCTCGGGCCGGAAGCCATCGATGCGGTAGCCGTCGCTTTCAGCGAAGCGGACAAGGTCGAGCCAGTGTCGCGCCCATTTGACGCCGTGGCGCGGGGAGTCTAGGAGGCGGTCGACGGCATCGGCGAAAGCTTGGGGTGAGGGGTTATTTTCGAAGGCCTCGATCTCCTCGGGCGTCGGAGGGAGTCCGGTGAGGTCGAAGGTCACTCGACGCAGGAGGGCGTACGGATCGGCTTCCGGGGCCGCCACGAGGCCATTCTTCCGGAGGCTGGCTTCGATGAAGGCGTCGACGGCATTCTGTGCGCCGACTGCCGGAATAGGTGGATTTGAGATCGGCTGAATCGCCCACCATTCGCGGTCTTTGTCCGAAATCTTGTCGCGCTGTCGGGCGATCATTTTTTCCGAGGCATTTTCAGGCCACGGCGCTCCCTCGCTGATCCAGTCCCGCAGAGATTCGATTTCTGCGGAGGACAGACCGGCGCGGCCCCCTTTTCGCGGCGGCATTTTGAGGTCGGGGTGGGAGTCGTTGACGGCTTGCAGGAGGAGACTTTCGGAGGGTTTTCCCGGGACGACCGCGGGTCCTGAGTCACCGCCTTGGAGGGTTGCGGCGCGGGAGTCGAGGGCAAGGTTCCCCTTCATTTTCCCCGCGTCGTGGCTATGGCACTCGAGGCAGTGGGTTTTGAGAAGCGGCTGGACGGTTGAGATGAATCTGGAGGAATCCCCGTTTGCGGCGGGTGCCGAAGGGGTGAGGGAAAGGCTGAGGGCAGCGACCGCGAAGGCGATGCGGGAGAGGCATCGCTGTTGCGTGGGGTGGGTGCGTGGGGTGGAGCGCTGCATACCGGGGAAGGGGCCCGGGAGTGGTTCTTCGGGTTTAGTCTCCGTAGCCGTCAGGGTGTTGGAGATGCCATTGCCACGCGGATGCGATGATGGCTTCGGCGTTTTGGAACGCGGGGGTCCATCCGAGCTCGTTGCGGATTAGGGTGGAGTCCGCGACCAAGCGAGCGGGGTCGCCGGGGCGGCGCGGCATCTCGCGAACGGTGATCTTACGTCCGGACACTTTTTCGCACACGGTGATGATTTCGCGAACACTGGTTCCGCCCCCAGTGCCAAGGTTGTAGCGCGCTGATTTGGGGCTGCCGAGGGCGAGCATGTGGGCCTGGGCAAGGTCAAGGATGTGGATGTAATCGCGGATGCAGGTGCCGTCGGGTGTCGGGTAGTCGGTGCCGAAGATGGAGACGTCCGGTTTTTGTCCGAGCGCGACTTTGAGCACATTCGGGATGAGATGTGTTTCGATGCGGTGATCCTCTCCGAAGCGTTCGGAGGCGCCTGCAGCGTTGAAGTAGCGAAGCGCGACGTAGCGGAGGCCGTGGATCTCGTCGTACCAGCGGAGGATTTTTTCGAACTGCAGTTTAGATTCGCCGTAGGGGTTGATGGGTGACTGTGGAGTGGTTTCGGTGATGGGTACGGTGTCGGGGATGCCGAAGGTCGCGCAGGTGGAGGAGAACACCAGTTTGAGGACGCCGGCGGCGACCATGGCCTCGAGAAGATTGATCCCTCCGGTGACATTGTTCCGGAAGTACTTGGTGGGATTCGTCATGGATTCGCCCACTAGCGCGTTGGCGGCGAAGTGCATGACAGCGTCGGGATGAGTGGAAAGGAGGGCGTGTCCGATTTGGTCCGGCGAAAGGAGGTCGCCTACGATGAGCTTGGCGCGCGGGTCGACGGCGGCTTTGTGACCTTCGGACAGATTATCGAAGACGGTGACGGTGTGGCCTGCGTTGAGGAGTTGTTCGACGCAGATGCTGCCGATGTATCCGGCGCCGCCGGTGACGAAGATGTGCATGTGGGGTGGGGTTTCTCAGTGAAGACAGGCTTTAATTTGTGCGTCGGTGTCCTCGAGTGCGTCGAGGGAAATCAGGGTGCCTGTGGGGTCGACCAGCCAAGCGGTGGGGATGGCGTTGATGCCGAGGCGGCGCATCAGGTTGGTTTCCCACCCGCGACCGTCCCACCAGAGAGGATCCTGTCCCCAGTGCGTGGAGCGGAACCGTTCTGCGACGCTGCGGTCAGGCTCCATGCAGACGCCAATCCGCGCGAGGGTGGGAAACGTCTTGATGGCGTCGGCTACTTTTTTGACCGCAAGGCGGGAAGCGGGGGATTGAGGTGCGAAGAAGAGGATGAGGACGGGGCGGCCTTTGAGGGACTGGAGATCGAAGGGATCCCCGGTGAACGTGGAGAACTTAAGTTGGAGGGGTTTGCCGAGGAGGGAGAGGCGTTTTTGATCGTCGGCAATCCGAGCCTCGAGGCGTGGGTCTTTGTTGAGGCGGAGCGCTTCGTTGAGGAGAAACTTTTTTGCGTCTGGGTCGCGATCGAACACGGAGGCGGCTTCGACGAACAGGGTCGGAATCCGGCGGTCGGTGGGGAACTCGCGCACAAACTCCTTGAGCGCTTCGAGAAATGGGGCGCGTTGTGAGCGGTCAGGCAGACGGTTTCTGCGCATCCACTGGGTGATGCGGCTGAAGTTCACCTCAGCGCGTTGGTCCTGATTTCCGTTCGCGAGCAAAAACTCGAACAGACGTTCCGCTGCGGCGAGGGCGTTGGCGGAGTCGGCACCCTCGCCAAGCTCACCATGCAGGGCGAGCGCGCGGGCGAGTCGGAGCCGAGCCTCAAAGAGCCGCGGGTCCTTGGAAGGCTCGCCGAGGGCGACGAGGAACTTTCGGCAGGCTTCCTCTTGTTTGAGAATGTGTTGGAAGAAATGTTGCCGCGCGGCGCTGGTGTCGGGAGGGGGTTGACCGGGACCCGCGTCGAGCGCGGCGATTTCTTTCCAAAGCGTTTCTACCTCGGCAGCTCCGAGCGCGAGTGGGTGGTAGCAAACAGCAAGCAACGCCAAGGCTGCGACGCGTGTGGTTGCGCCGCGCCGTGTGGCTGCGAATGGCATGGTTGCCGGGGGCATCAGTGCAACAGGGGAAGCTGGTGCGGTGTCGCGATGAGTTTCGCGTCCAGATCTAGGAAGAAGTCGAGCCGCCGTGCAGTCTCGGCTTCGTCAATATGCCGTGAAAGAATCAGGTAGGTGGCGTAGTGGTTACCTTCGCTTTCTACGAGGGTCGCATAGAACGCGGCGAGACCGGGGTCCTGGTCTGCGATTTCTCGCGCAAGAATCTGGAACTTTTCACAGCTCCGTCCCTCGATGAGTGCGCAGGCCACAAGGTGGTCGATGACCTGGTGACGTCGACCCTTCCGGATTTGGCTCATCATCGTGCTGATCCAGGGACTTTTGACGGGGGTGGTGAAGGGGATGCCTCGTTCGTCGAGGAGATCGAGCACTTGGTTGAAGTGTTGAAGCTCTTCAATCGCGATGGCATTGAGTTCGCGAGTGGCGTGCCGCAGTTCGACGTACTTTTGAAGGTTGATCGCCGAGGTTGCGGCTTTCCGTTCGAGATGCGCGTGGTCAACGAGCACGCCTGGGAGTTGGTCGCGAACGTTTTGAATCCAAGTATCAGGGAGTTTGGCGCGCCAGAGGAGCATGGGTTACGGAGCTTCGGGAGGTTCAGGTTCTTGGGAAAGGGTGCTGCGATGGGGCCGAGAGCGGCTCCCGAACTCGCGGGTGTAACAGTCGGGGCAGATTCCATGCGAGAAGTTGCTTCCGGTGTGAGCGTGGATGTAGCTCTCCACCTGTTGCCAGTAATCGGAATCGTCTCGCACGCGTTTGCAGTACATGCAAATGGGGATCAGCTCCTTCAGTCGCCGAAGTTGGGTCGTGAAATCCAGGATTCTCTCGGCCACGCGGAGGCGCATGAGAATCATCTCGCGATCCAAAGGTTTTGAGAGGAAGTCATCGACCCCAGCGTCCATGGCGATCCTGAGGTTGTCGCGCCCCGTGTTGATGGCCGTCAGCAGGATGAAATAGGTGTACTCGGGTTTGCCGGCTTCGCGGATTCGTTTGCAAAGTTCGATGCCATCGGTGCCGGGCATCATCCAGTCGCTGATGATGATGCGCACGGGGTCGGTTTGGAGCGAGGACCAGGCTGCGTCACCGTCGGAGGCGGCGATCACGGAGTGGCCGGCGTTTTCAAGGGTGAGCTGGAGCACCTTGAGTGAGATCGGATCGTCTTCAGCGATGAGGATTTTCATGGAGGAAGGACTGGATGGAGGTGTGCATGGAATGGAACGCGGCTTCGAGTTCGGAGAAGGTTTTTTGTAGAGCGGTCGTCTGTTCGGGTCGTGTCTGGAGGATCTCCTCGAGCGCGGTGCATCCATCGCAGAAGGGGGATGCGCCGAAGTTGCCCGCGCTCCCTTTGAGCGAGTGGATCTTGCGAGCGAGTTCCGCGAGATCATTGTTGGCGAGTGCGGTCCGAGCTTCGTCGAGAAGCGTGGTCGAGGAGGTGGCGAACCGTTGGAGGAGGTCGCGGAGAAACGGCTGACCGCCGAGTTGGACCAGCCCAGCCAAGGCGCGGCGGAGACCTTCGTCGATCGGTGCGGAAGAGCCAGAATCTGCAGGAAGGCCGGTGGGCGGCGTTTTCGCGAGGTGTTGAAGGGCAGCGTCCAGCTCGCGATCGGCGACGGGTTTTCCGAGGTAGTCATCCATCCCTGCTTCCAAACACCGTTGGCGGTCGCCTTCCATGGTGTTGGCGGTCATGGCGATGATGCGGATCTTTCCGGTGAGGCCGGGTAGCGACCTGATTCGGCGCGTGGCCTCATAACCGTCCATCTCTGGCATTTGGCAATCCATGAGGATCGCGTCGAAGTGCGTGGAGGCTGCGGCGGAAACGGCTGCGGCGCCGGTTTCGACGATGGTGGTACGAATGCCACGTTTTGCGAGTTGGTGTGAGATGACGCGTTGGTTGACTGGGTGGTCTTCGGCGACGAGCAGGTGGAGGCCGGTGGCTTCCGGGGTGTCGACGAGCAGGGTGCGTGTGGGTGGTTTTGGCGCGAGGCTGCTTGCGGGAGGGGGTTGGGTGAGTGCGGCGATGAGTTGGCGGTTGCGGACGGGTTTGAGGAGGACGGAGACCGGGCCTTGGTCGCGGAGAGCGTTGGCCATGGGAAGGCGTGAGGCGCTGGCGGTGATGACGAGTTTTGTGGGCAGGTTGAGGGGTGTCTTGGTGTCTGGCGGCAGGATTTGGAGGGCGTTGGAGGCGTTGATGACGATGGCGTGGAAGTGTTCGAGGTCGTGTCTAAGGGTGGTGCCGTTTTCGAGAATCGCGCTGGGTTCTTCGTGGGCGCGGACGGGTGCGCCCGAGCGGGTGAGGTAGTCGGCGAGGGTTTCGCGGGTACGGGGGTGAGGTTCGGTCGAGAGAACTTCCCTGCCGCTGAGGGGTTGGTCTGGTTTTGCCTGTGGTTCGCCGTGGGTGGCAAGCGGGAGGGTGAAGTGGAAGGTCGAGCCAACGCCTTGCTCGCTGGATACATCGATGGTGCCGCCCATCCCTTCGACGAGTTGTTTGGAGATGGCGAGCCCGAGGCCGGAGCCACCGTATCGACGTGTCGTGGAACCATCTGCTTGCACGAATGCTTGGAAGAGTCGGGATCGAACGCGCGGACCAATTCCGATCCCGGTGTCGGCGACGTCGATGCGGAGATGGGCATAGGAGTCGGTTTGAGATTCGACGCGTGCGGAGATGCGGACTTCGCCTTTTTGGGTGAACTTGACGGCATTCCCGATGAGGTTGACGAGGACTTGGCGGATGCGGCCGGGATCGCCATGCAGGTTGGCGGGGAGGGGGTTGATGTGAGTGATGAGCTCGAGTTTTTTTGAGGAGGCGCGTTCTGCGAGGAGGGCGGCCGCGTCTTCGATCAAGGTTTCGAGGTCGAGGGGGATGGATTCAAAGGTCATCATGCCCGCCTCAAACTTCGAGAAATCGAGGATGTCGTTGATGATGGTGAGGAGCGCTTCGGCGCTGGAAGCGATGGTGCGGGCGAAGTCGGATTGACGGTTGTCGAGGGGGGTATCCAAGAGAAGGCCGGTCATGCCGATGATGCCATTCATGGGAGTGCGAATTTCGTGGCTCATGGTCGCGAGGAACTCGGATTTGAGTTTTGCGGACTGGAGCGCCTCGTCGCGGGCGAGCTCAAGGGCGGATTCGGTTTCGAGTTGGCGGGTGACGTCGAGGCCGATGGTGCCAACGCCGTGTTGATTGCCGGCGAGGGGGACGGGAAAGCGGAGCATTTGCCATTGTTCGGGCGAGCCGTTTTGGCGGATGCGTTCTTCGGTGGAGATGCGAGGGCTGTTCTGTTGGATGACGGCTTGTTCCTCTACGTGGATTGCGGAGGCGAGGTCTTCGGGAAGGAGTTCGGCGTCGGTTTTGCCGAGGAAGGCGTTGGGGTCGGCGTTAGGGGAATCGAGCAGTTCGCAGAATGCGGGGTTGATGAAGATGTAGCGGCCGAGGTTGTCCTTGATGGATGCGGCGGCAGGGTTGTTTTCCATGAAGGCGGTGAAGCGGGCTTCGGATTCACGGAGCGCTTCCTGGGTCCGGGCGACATCGGTGATGTCGCGGAGGACGGCGATGACGCGTTCGACGCGGTTGGAATCATCGAGCACGGGGGAGACGAGGACATCCCAGGTCCGGTGATGGAGGGAGGCCGATGGGGTCTTTCCGATGAACCGCGCGGGGATTTTATTGCGGGCTTGGGAGAGCGCGTGGAGTGCTTCCGGCCGGTCGTTTTCGAGCCAGAGACTGTCGAACGAGCGGTTGTGGAAGGCGTTGGGGTGCGGGAGTTCCAGCCGGCGGGAGCCTTCTTCGGAAAGGGAGTCGACGGTGTCGTTTTGGTGGAGGGAAACGACGCATTCGCCGCTATTTTCAAGGATACGGTCCTGAAGCCATTCGATTTCGCGACGAGCCTTGATGGATTGGGTGGTGAGGCGCCAAAGGAAGAGGAGGATAGCGGCTTCGACGGACATTCCGAGGAGGAGGGCGACGCGGGAGCGGTGGTTGGCGGTGTCGGAGAGGCGGCTTTCGGCGGCGCGCTGGTGTCGGAGTGTTTCGCGGAGGTCCGTGAAGGCGGCGGTCGCGAACGCGGTTTCCTGTTCGTGGCTGCGCCATGCAAGAAGGAGGTTGTCGCGAGCGGGGTCAGCGGCGGGACTTTTGAGGGAGGCGAGGGCGGCGTCGACGGATTTTCGGCGTTTGTCACCGAGGGAGGCGAGGGTGGACACCTGTTCTAGCAGGCGCGGTTCCGTGGAGAGGCGTTCCGAAAGTTCGGCGGCGCGGGTTTCGAACTCGAGTTGGAGCTCGCGCGTGGTGTCGCGCGCGGGACCGTGGTCGAGTAAGTTGGCGATGAGGGATTGTTCCATTCGCGAGAAATGGAGTTCCATTTCGGAAAGGACGCGTTCCGCGTCGGCGAGGAGGATGAGGCGTCGATGGTGGAGGCGGGCCCGTTGGTTGGTTTCGGTGAGGACAATGAGCACGCCGACGAAGGTGAGAAGGGCGAGAACCAAGCTGGGCACCGCGGCGCGATCGATGCGCGGGCCGAGATTTTTTTTCATGGGAAAGTGTCTGGATTTTAAACGGTGCGGAGGTCGACAAATCCTGCCTATGGAGGCAAGTGAACCAACAGAGAAGTTTATCTGTACTTCGGAGCGGGTTGCCGAGGGTTTTTAGGTGCGTAACAAAGGCATGTTTAATGCATCGAGTAACCGACCGGCGACGTCCGTTGTTTTGGGGGCAACCCCAGAGCGGGCCGAGACGATCAGCAGATTCTCCAGAACATGACCAAATACAGCAAGTTCGACACCTTCCCGAAACCTGTTCGCGCGGTCGAGCGTGACGGTTTTTCGAGGGGGTTCACGAGCCGTGCGATGGACCGAGAATTCGTCCCCGAGATTTTGGGGCGGATCCCCTCGGGATTCGCGCTGCTTTTACGCGTCGTTTTATTCTCCTTTTTTGCTGTTGGAGGGGTTGGTGCGAGGGGTGCGACGCTGGTTTGGGATTTTGATACCGGCACCGTGGAGGTGCAGCAGGGGGACGGGACGTGGACGACGACGGCGACAAACTGGTGGACGGGTTCGGCGAACTCGACGTTTCTGGCGGCGGACGTGGCTTCCTTTGGAGGGACGGGTTCTGGGAATGTGATCACGATTGGCGGGCCGGTCACCGCGGCGGGGCTCATTTTCAATGCGGGCTATTCGCTGACGGCGGCATCGGCGCAGACGCTGACGTTGGGTGCGACGGGGATTGTGGTGAACGGGGTATCGAACGTGGCAACGGTGGGGGACGCAAATCTGTCGATTGCGCTGTCTGGGAACCAGACGTGGTCGGTGGCGGGGATTCCGGGGTCGGCTGGGACGCCGGGGCTGACGGTGGCGGGAGCGTTGTCGGGCACGGCCAACCTGACGAAGGCGGACAACGGGGTGGTGACATTGAGCGGGAACAACGCGGGGTGGTCGGGGACGCTGTTGGTGAACGCGGGGGTGGTGCGCGTGACGGACGGGGCGGCCTTGGGGTCGGCGGCGGCGACGACGGTGGCAAATGCGGTGGGGGCGGCGTTGCAGCTCGCAGGGGGCGTGACGTCGGCGGAGCCGTTGACGTTGAACAACTCGGGCATCAACACGGGTGGGGCGTTGCAGGCATTGGCGGGGGCTGCGGTGACGCAGAGCGGGGCGATTAGTTTGGCGACTGCCGCCACGATTGGCGCGGATGCAGGGGCGACCTTGAATCTGACGGGGGGAATCACGGGCGGCGTAGCGCTTACGCTGGCTGGTGCGGGCAACATCAACCTGACGACGGGGGCGTTGGGTGCGGTTTCGAGTGTGACGAAGTTGGGGTCGGGTACGGTGACGCTCGGGGTGGCGAGCACGTCTTTTGTGCAGGTTTTGACGGTGTCTGGCGGCGGGACGTTTGTGGTGGGTTCCGCTGGGGTTGGTCAG
>JACCED010357373.1_pt1 | contig 26771 bp, 27 predicted proteins | sample 7455021 | NCBI WGS metagenome assembly JACCED01 (sample SAMN15323456, study PRJNA562643) | freshwater metagenome | isolation source: river surface water | place: USA:Blue River Watershed | collected 2017-08-19 | reverse complement strand
CTTTAAATTAAATCTAATTGGTGGTTTTCCGTTATCGCAACCGCGAGCAACTTATCGCCCTAAGGGCCCAGTCGCGATGAGAGTTAGCGAAGCTCAGCTCTAATATCGGGATTTTGGCGAAGCACTGCTCGCCAAATTTCGCTGGGCTCCATTCCCATGACAAGTGCTTGATCGATTGTTTGGCCGCCTAGTTCTGCGAAAACAAAATCTTTTGAATACGAAGGTGCCCAACTTTCGCCAAAATGTTCATTGAGGCGGCGACGAAGTTCAGTGATTCGCATCTTGCGACGCGTTAGAGAATTTCAGCTATGCGATTTGCTTGTTCGCGGGAGTGTTCCTTAGAGAGCGGCGCCGTTATTTGACCAAGTAGCCAGCGAAGAACTAACCCAACTCCAACGACATCAGTTGCAAATATCTTTGCTAGGTGTTTGTAAATTTCTTCCCAGATTTGGTGATCTCTAGAGATCAAAGCGGCAGCCACGAGATTGCCATCGCGCTCTAGCGCTTTTCGCAAGCCATCGTGCTCTGAAATCTCACGTGAAATTTGGTATAGCGCTTCGGCTCTTGAGGGAGAAACAAGTGCGATAGTTGCAATTCTTTCAATCTCAGTTTCAACTAATGCGAGGAAAACTTCCTGCTTATCTCGGAAGTGGTTATAAAGTGAAGCTCGAGAAACTTGTGCACGATCTGCAATTTCAATCATATTAGTCGCGCTGATTCCGCTCTGGCGAAGTAATTCCCTAGCTGAATCCATAATTGCACTTCGAGTACGACGGTGAATCGTTGATTGATGTTGATAAGTGGAGCGAGCGCTGGAAGTACTCAACGCAACATCCTTATGCGGCGTTCGTGTCTACGACAGTCAGTTGCGGCGCCTCTTCCAAATAAATCTGGTGAGCAACTGAAGAGATCACGTTCGAAAGTGAGAGATTTAAGGCAAGACAAATAGAATTCAGAAGTTCAGATGAAGCTTCTTTCTGTCCTCTCTCCACTTCGGAGAGATAACCAAGTGATACCCGGGCAGCTTTTGCGACCTCACGTAGAGTTCGTTTCTGCGATATTCGGGCGCCACGAAGTACTTGGCCGATATGAGTTCTCATCAAGACCATAGTTCCTCCGTTTTCGCTACTGCTCAAGAATACGCTCTAGGGCCGCAACTGCGCTTGTTACCGCGCCGATGCGGATCTCAGTACGACTGCCCTGAAGGGAAAGCTGGATATTTTGCGCGCCTTTAGGTCCAATAATCGCTAACCAGATAGATCCGGCAGGAATCCCCGTAGCTGGACCAGGCCCAGCCACTCCTGTCGTAGCAATTGACCAAACTGAATCAAATCTATTTCGAACTTTGCTAGCCATTTCAAAAGCTACCTCTTCGGAGTAAACCCCGAACTCATCAATCAAATTTTTGGAAATGCCTAATTCTTGGACTTTGCTTTTGATGGAATAGGCAACGATTCCACCGAGGAACACTTCGGACGAGCCCGGCACGCTAGTTAACTCTGCCGCTAACAATCCACCGGTAACAGACTCCGCGACGGAGATTGTCTCTCCTCGCTGCTGGAGATTTCTAATCAATCTTTCGTTTGGATTCATTTTCGAATGACACTTCTAAAGTATTGAAAACCTGTTGATAAGGTTAAAAATATCGCTACCCCTAGCAGAATATCTCTGGGAAGATAGAGGGAAGTTGGAAGCGGCAGAACATACAGCCCCACTGAAAAGTTCTGAAGCAGAGTTTTTACTTTACCGCCTTGCGATGCTGAAATAACTTCTCGTTTTAACACTGCAAATCTTAAGAAGGTTACGCTTACTTCTCTAAACAAAATCAAAATTGTTACCCACCAAGGAATTTTCTCCAAATAAGATAGTCCGATCAGAGCTGTCGCAATAAAAGCTTTATCCGCAATGGGATCTAAAATGATTCCGAGTTGAGAAACTTGATTTCTGCGGCGCGCAATTCGGCCATCTAAAATATCGGTGACACCAACAACAAAGAATGAAGTCCAAGCTATCCACTGCCAAGTCGGATCATTGCCATTTTCTTTCAGTAAGGCCCAGGCACAGAAAGGCAGTGCGATGATTCGAAATATCGTAAGTCCGTTGGGCAAATTCATAGCGGTTGCGCAATCAAATCTGTTGCGGATAAATCGCTGACGACGGCATCTACATACTCTCCAACCCGATATTGAATCCTGCCGCTGATCAATGTTGTTGAATCTACTTCAGGACCCTGATGATCTGCTCTACCTTCGCCCAATTCAGAGTCTTCAATCAAGACTCTTACTCTTTCGCCGATTCTCTCTTGAGCTCGTTCGATCATTAAATCCTCAGCTAATGAACGAAGTCGCTCAGTTCGCTCTGAAATCAATTCGGCATCCAGTTTATTTGGTAGATCCATCGCCTCAGTTTTATCTTCATCTGAATAAGGAAAAATTCCAATTGCATCAAGTCGTGCACGACTTATGAATTCTTCAAGATCTTGAAATTCTGATTCAGTTTCACCTGGAAAACCAACAATAAAATTGGAACGAATCCCTGATTTAGGTTCGAGAGCACGAATCTGGGCTAAGAGATGAAGAAAAGATTCTTTATCACCGAATCTTCTCATTCTTCGTAAAAGCGAACCAGAAGCGTGCTGAAATGAAATATCGAAATATGGGAGCACTTTCTCGGTGGATACCATCGTTTGAAGAAGTGAGGGTCGGATCTCCGCTGGCTGGAGGTAGGAAAGTCTTATTCTTTCAAGGCCATCAATTTTAGAAATCTCGGGTAGCAAGTTTTCTAATAGTCTTATGTCGCCCAGATCTTTACCGTAAGAAGTTGTATTTTCGCTGACCAAAAATACTTCACTTACTCCATTTTCAACCAGCCAACTTGCCTCATCGAGGATTTCATTTGGTCGACGCGATAGAAAAGAACCGCGAAACTGCGGTATCGCACAGAAAGTACATCTACGATCACAACCGGAGGCAATTTTTAACGGAGCTACCGGCTCATTTCCCATCCGTACCCTGGGAATCGCACCGCCCTGTCCTAGATTCGCTTTAAATTCTTGTCGGCTAGCCGGAGCAATCGGCAGCAAGTTTCTTCGATCTTTCGGAACATGGCTAGCAATTTTCTCGCCACCCAAAATTCTCTGAAGTCGTTGTGAGATATCTTGATAATCATCAAAACCCAATATTCCATCGGCTTCCGGAAGCGCCTCTGCAAGTTCTTTTCCGTAGCGCTCCGCCATACATCCAACAGCGACAACCGCCCGAAGAGTTCCATCATTTTTTTGCGAATGAGCCTCTAGCAATGCATCTATTGAGTCTTTCTTTGCTGATTCAATAAATCCACAGGTGTTTACGACTGCGATATCGGCCGCACTCGGATCTTTCTCAAGTCGCCAACCATCGGCGGCTAATTTTCCAGCAAGCTCTTCGGAATCCACTTCGTTTCTCGAACACCCAAGCGTGATGATGGAAACGCTTCGAGGCTGGGACACTCGAAGATTCTATCTTCGAAATTTGAAAAAACTGATTTTAACCGTTTTGTGAGAGCGCCTGAGGTCCAAATTCCAATCGGACTACTTCACCCACCGCTCCTGCCGTTCCCAAATTCTCACCATTTACTATTAACTCAAGTGCTCCCGCATTTCCCAAGACCAGATAGATAAGTTGATCATCTTGGAAAGTTTGCTCCTCACCTTGGCGAATTCTGCCGCTAAATAAAGTCGTACCCGAACTGTCACTTGCAGCTACCCAAGACAGTCCGTTTACAGCCTTTACAGTTACGTTTACACCGTCAGTGCGAGTTGCAACAGGCTCCGAATCGCTTTGACCCGAATTAGTAATCGGATTACTTACATTATTTGAAGATGTAACAATCAGACCCCCAATAATTGCGAAAGCGAAAATTCCCGCTGCGATTCCAGTTAGAGATTTCCAAGATACGCTTTTCTTTGCGGGTCGAGACAGGGTTACGTTATTTTCATTTAGTAATTCTCGAATTGATTTATTAAGCGGGATTGTTTGGGATTCAAATTTAATTAAAACTTCATCAGCGTTAACGCCGCAAATGCTTGCAATATTTCTTATGTGGCCGCGAGCGTAAGCCGTTCCGCCACTTGACGAGAAATCATCATGCTCTAAATCTTCAATAACGCTCTCTGGAATTCGAGTGCGCGCAGATAGTTCAGATACGGAAAATCCGCTTGCCTTGCGAATCTCGCGAAGAGAATTTCCTACTGACATTACTGCTCCAAAATCTTTTGATGAAAGAGGGAAAAGTTTACGACCAGTTAGTCAACTGGAACAACCCCTAACCCCAGAACTTCACCCCTTAATAGTGGACAGTACGTTCGATAAATCTTCAGGTTTGACCATAACCGACCGAGCTTTAGAGCCTTCGGAAGGTCCAACGATTCCTCGGGACTCCATCAAATCCATCAGGCGACCCGCTTTCGCAAATCCAATCCTAAGTTTTCGCTGCAACATTGATGTGGAACCGAATTGTGTTGTAACTACTAACTCGATTGCTTGGAGAAGTAGATCAAGATCATCGCCAATATCGTTTTCAATAATTCTCGAATTAGTTGCCGGGCGCAAAATATCTTCGCGGTATACCGGCTTCAATTGTGATTTAACATGATTTACAACCGATTCAATCTCTCGCTCAGAAACATAGGCTCCTTGGATACGTATCGGTTTGCTAGCTCCCATCGGTAAGAACAAACCATCACCTTGGCCAACCAATTTCTCCGCACCTGGTGAATCCAAGATTACTCGGGAGTCTGCCAGCGAAGAGGTGGCAAAAGATAATCGTGAAGGCACATTTGCTTTTATCAATCCCGTAACAATATCTACGCTGGGTCGTTGCGTTGCAATCACTAAATGTATTCCGGCCGCTCGGGCTAATTGAGTAATACGAACGATGCTATCTTCGACTTCGCGCGCTGCAACCATCATCAAGTCAGCAAGTTCGTCTACCACAATAAGAAGGTATGGGTATGGCTCTAACGGTCCTTCCGCTTCAGGATTCGGCTCTAACTTCCCGGACCTAACAGCTTTGTTGAAATCATCTACATGTCTGAAGCCATAAGTGGAGAGATCGTCGTAGCGCATCTCCATTTCACGAACCACCCAAGCGAGTGCATCTGCGGCTTTTTTTGGATTGGTGATAATCGGTGAAATTAGATGTGGAATCCCATCATAGGCATTTAGTTCAACCCGTTTCGGATCGATAAGAATAAGTCGAACATCATTTGGAGTAGCCCGCATCAATACCGAAGTTACTAGCGAATTTATCATCGAGGACTTACCGGCACCGGTTGCGCCTGCGACCAAAAGATGTGGCATTTTTGCAAGATTTGCACAGATAAAACTTCCTTCAACATCTTTGCCGAGAGCAATCAGCATAGGATGATGATCATTGCCAGCAACGCTAGATCGTAAGACGTCACCTAAAGAAACAATTTCGCGATCGCTATTCGGAATTTCAATACCGACTGCCGATTTTCCAGGTATTGGCGAGAGAATTCTTACATCACTGCTTGCAACTGCGTATGCAATATTCTTACTTAGGGCTGTGATTGCCTCAACCTTTACACCACTTCCAAGCTCAACTTCATATCGCGTAACCGTGGGGCCTCGCATAAATCCAGTTACTTCACAGTCGATATCAAATTCTCGGAATAATTCCGTTAGAGCGGCAACAACTGAATCGTTCGCTTTGCTCTTACCTTTACTTGGCGGGCCAGAGCGTAAAAGCTCCATATCCGGCAATACATAAGAGTCCGTGGCTGAGAGAACTAGCTGAACCGGACGTTGCGCTTTGACGGGTCTAGTTGCATCTGTTTTCGGAATTTCGACTGTGAATTCTTGATCGAATTCAACTTCATCAATTTCATCCTCGGGGTGGTTTGCGAATTCTTGTACTAGCGGAGATTCAAAAGGCGGGGTTTCGGAAATCTCAAAATCTGCAATTTTTCGCTCTCTCCGCTCCTCCATAACGCCGCTAACTTTCCGACCCGCGCCCGTAATGAACCCGCTAAATACGCCGAATACTTTAGAGAACGGAGTGGCTGTGATAACCAATAAGGAAAAAAGTAAGACTAAGACCAATATTGGAATCGCTAGCAAGTCGGTGACTAGTGAGATAAGCGGAGTCGATATTGCGTAACCAATCCAACCGCCACCTTCTCGCATTGCGGTAGCGCCGGTATCAACAGAACTTGGATTAAGTATATGAATTAATCCAGTTGCGCTAGTTATAAGTAGGAATGAGCCAATTATGATGCGACCGTTTGCTGCTTTATCTTGCGGAGATCTAAATAATCTAAATGCAAAGTACATAAATAGAAGTGGAGTAGCTAGTGCTAATCGCCCCACTGCCCCAAAAAAGAAAGCATATGCTGCATGCCCAAACCAATTGTCTAGTTTCCACCAAGTGGTAGCCGCAGCAACTAATGCAACTATTAAGAGTAGTAATCCGATGCCATCACGTTGATGCTCTGCATCAAGATCTCTTGCGCCGCGAGTCAAAATTCGAATTGTGGCGCCAAAACCTTTTGCGATTGCGCGCCAAAAGGAGCCTAGGAACTTAGATATCGTTCCCAATAGGCCACTTGATTTCTTTTTTCCACTCTTTGCCACAACCAAAAATCGTATGGCAATAGAAAAAAACGGAGGGTAAGGCGCGCCGTCACACTTCGATGACAACTGGAATGATCATTGGTTTTCGCCGGTGTTCCCCACCAACCCAACTACCAACAGTCTTACGAACTACTTGAGAGAGTTGGTGAGTTCCATTTATGCCACCAGCCACCGCTCCAGCTAAAGCCTGTTCTATTCTGCCTTTAACTTCATTGAATAAAGCCTTATCTTCAGCAAATCCTCTTGCATGAATATCTGGTCCTGCCACAATCTTTCCGGTTTGAGAGTCAATAACCACAATCACTGAAATAAATCCCTCTTCTCCGAGAATCCTGCGATCTTTTAATGAATCTTCAGTGATATCTCCGATGCTCTGTCCATCTACATAGACCATGCCACATGGGACTGCGCCGACAATTTTTGCTTTACCGGCCGCAAGATCCACCACAACTCCATTTTCCGCAATTACTACATTCTCTCGTTTCACTCCTGTGGCGACAGCTAATTCAGCATTTGCTCTCATGTGACGCCATTCGCCATGTACTGGCATGACGTTCTTGGGACGCACTATGTTGTAACAATAAAGAAGTTCGCCTGCTGCTGCATGCCCCGAGACATGGACTAAAGCATTTCCCTTATGAACTACTTTTGCCCCATATCTCGTTAATTCGTTAATTATTCGATAAACCGAGTTCTCATTTCCAGGAATTAGTGATGAAGCAAATATGACAGTATCCCCTGAGCCAACGCGGATTCGGTGATCTCCGTTCGCCATTCGCGATAAGGCAGCTAAAGGTTCACCTTGTGAGCCAGTAGATATAAGAACCAAATCATCCCCATAATCATCAATTTCATCCTCCTCAATTAATGTGTCGGGAGGTACTTTTAAATACCCAAGCTCCGCTGCCAAAGTCATATTTCGAATCATGCTTCTTCCGACGAATGCCGCTTTTTTCCCGTTCGAATGCGCTATTTGAAGAACTTGTTGCACTCTATGAACATGCGATGCAAACGAAGCCACAATGACTCTCTTCTTAGCTGACGCAATGACGCGATCCAAAACGGGCATGATCTCTCGTTCTGAAGTTGTATACCCAGGGATATCTGCGTTAGTGGAATCCACCATAAATAAATCCACGCCTTCGCTTCCCAATTCAGCAAATCTTGGTAGATCCGTGGTTCGGCCATCTAAAGGCAATTGATCCATTTTGAAATCACCGGTGTGTAGCACCACACCGGCTTTGGTTTTTATCGCGACTGCTAACGCATCTGGAATCGAGTGATTGACAGCTATAAACTCCAATTCAAAATTACCAACTTTGCGACTTTGTCCTTCACGAACTTCTATAGTAATCGGCGATATACGATGATCTCTCAGTTTTCCTTTTGCGAATGCCAGCGTCAATTGCGAGCCAATCACCGGAATATCGCTTCTTTCTCGTAGTAAATATCCCAGAGCGCTTATATGATCTTCGTGGCCATGGGTTAGGAAAATAGCCTTTACATCAGACAATCGTTCTCTAATATAAGAAAAATCAGGGAGAATTAAATCTACGCCCGGTTGGTTTTCCTCTGGAAATAGAACGCCGCAATCGACAATTAATAGTTCACCTTCGTACTCAAAGACTGTCATATTTCTTCCGACCTCGGCCAGACCGCCCAAAGCGACTATGCGAAGAGTCTGTTCAGGGAGTTTCGGTGGCAACCCAAGGTCTGGGTGCGGATGATTCATTAGTTGAGTTTTATCCCGCCGTTTGAGAGATCATCTTTCAGTTGCGAAATTTGCGAAGCTGTCGCGTCCACAAGTGGCAATCTCACTTTTCCGCCAGGAAGCCCCATCAAATTTAGCGCAGCCTTGGTGAGAATTGCGCCTTGAGTTCTAAAGGTTCCAGTAAAGACTGGAAGTAATTCTTGATGAATCTGGAGCGCTTGCTCCGGTTTTCCTGCAAACCAGTAGTCCAACATTTCGCGCAGACGCGCACCAACCGTATGACCACAAACTGAAACAAAACCTACGGCCCCAACTGAAAGTAGTGGCAAATTCAAAATATCATCGCCCGAATAGACCGGAATACCTGATCGCTTAATTACCCAGGATGTTGATGCGACATCACCTTTTGCATCTTTTAATGCGACGATGTTCTTATGTTCGGCTAACCTACAAATTGTGTCTGGTTCAATCGCAATCCCAGTTCTTCCAGGAATGTCATAGAGCATAACTGGAACATTTGTGGCATCTGCCATTGCACGAAAGTGCGCTTCTATTCCTGCTTGCGGCGGCTTGTTGTAATACGGAGTAACTACAAGCAACCCATCGGCACCTGCATCTGCCGCTAATTTTGCCTGCTCCACAGAGTGAGAAGTCTCGTTATTTCCAGCGCCGGCAATTATCTTCAGCTTGCCGCCAGTCGCTTTTCGTACAACTTTAATTATCTCTACTTTTTCTTCATCACTTGTTGTCGGAGCTTCACCGGTAGTGCCGTTTACAACAATTCCATCATGCCCAGTTCCATGTAAATGAGCTGCTAATTTCTCAACGCCCGCCCAATCAATCGTCAGATCATCCTTGAACGGAGTGATCATCGCAGTTAATAGTCGACCGAATGGCGCCTGCATGCGCCAAGGCTACTACGGAGCTACTCGCCCTGACTTCTCAAAAGCCGAGTAGGTAAGGGGCATCAATCGAGCGAAGTGCTCTTCCATCTTCTCTGCCACCATCTCAATCTCTCGTTGGGGGTAACTAGGGAAATGAGACCCTTCTCTACTCGTTCTCAAAGATAAGAAGTTCATTAAAGCTCTAGCGTTCATCGTTACATACATCGAAGAGTAAAGCGCTACGGGAAGCACTGCTCTAGCGACTTCGCGAGCAACCCCAGCGTCCAGCATCGCTTTGTAGTTCTTATAGGCTACTTCGTAAGTCTCTTTCATAGATTTGATTGTTGTTTCATATTGTTCTTTAGTTCCATCGACAAAAACATAGTGACCTGTTTTGCCAGTCTGAACTAATTTTCTTTGGGGGCTAGGAATGTAAAAAACTGGCTTTAATTCTCGATATCTTCCGCTCTCTTCATTGTAAGAGGCTATTCGATGTCTCATAAATTCTCTAAATACAAATATTGGAGCGCTGATAAAAAAAGTCATTGACGTATGTTCAAACGGAGAACCATGTCTTTCGCGAGCCAAATAATTTATTAGGCCGGCTGATCGACTTGGGTCGCTATCTATCTCTTCGCGAGACTGTTCGCCAGCTGTGGATACTCTTGCTGCCCAAATAACATCAGCATCATTGGCATTCGCTTTTACTAATTCAACAGTTACATCATCGCGAAAGACGATTTCTGGATGCTCTGGATTACTCACGAGCGTGACCCTATCTTCGAGGTGGTTTTCGACCAAGAATTCATGGGGCAAAATAGCCGCGTGTCATTCGATCGCCGCGCAGTGTTACGAGATTCACTGAGCGTCTCCTTGCCCGTAGGCACTTATGGAGCGGCTTTCGGTGCAGCTTCGGTGGCGGCTGGATTCTCCGTAATTCAAACATGTGCGCTATCGCTATTGCTGTTTTCGGGTGCTTCCCAATTTGCGGTCGTCGGAGTCATGGCCGCTGGCGGAAGCGCCTTGAGTGCTATCGCGACAGGCGGTCTCTTAGGAATTAGAAATGGACTTTACGCACTTCGTATGGCTCCAATTCTTAGATTTACGGGAATTAAGAAATTTTCTGCTGCGCAAATAACTATTGACGAGTCTATTGGCGTCGCTCTGTCTCAAGAAACGCGGGGCGAATCTGCGATGCGCTTTGGTTTTCTATCAACCGGAATCGGCGTCTTTATTTTTTGGAATTTTTTCACACTTGTTGGTGCAGTTAGCGCAAGCTCTATCGGTAACCCATCTATGTGGGGACTCGACGCCGCAGTCCCGGCGGCATTTCTCGGTTTACTATGGCCACGCCTTGATTCAATGAAAAAGAAATATGCCGCACTAGCAAGTGCGATACTCGCGCTTGGCTTAACCCCATTCCTTCCGGCCGGTTTGCCGATAATTGCAACAGTAGTTATTGCACTATTTTTTGGATGGCGCTCTCGATGACTACACTTTGGATTGCAACAATCGGTGCAAGTGTGCTCTGTTATCTTCTAAAATTATCAGGATTTCTCATTCCGAACTCACTACTTTCAAATCCCGTATTGGTGCGCATTAATGAGTTGATCCCTGTAGTGCTACTTAGCTCACTAGTTTCTATTCAATCTCTGGCCTCTAAAACAGAAATAGTTGTTGATCATAGATTGGGCGGCGTACTAGCCGCATTTATTGCCTTGAGATTAAGGGCTTCATTTCCAATTATGATGATTGCAGCTGCGATAACTTCTGCGTTTATTTATCGAAGCGGAATTTAGAGATGAATATGGAAGGACTCTCTGAGCGAGAAGCGGCCCTTCTGCTCTCGAAATTTGGTCTAAACGAACTACCAGCCGAGAAAAAAGGATCCTTATTTGACTCGGCGGTAAAGGTAGTGCGGGAGCCCATGATTCTTTTATTAATTTTGGCAGGCGTAATTAGCTTTGTTCTTGCAGAGCGAGTTGATGGCATGCTTTTAATCTCTACTGTTTTCATAATCATTGGGATTTCACTTTTTCAGGAGAGACGAACTGAAACAGCGTTAAGTGCCTTACGATCTTTATCAGCACCTCAAGCTCTCGTAATAAGATCTGGAAAAAGAATTCGTATCCCAACAAAAGAAGTAGTGCCGGGTGACTTAATTCAACTCCTTGAAGGAGATCGAGTACCGGCTGATGCCGAGATAATTGACTTAAAGTATCTAGTTCTAGATGAATCATTGTTGACCGGGGAATCTGTTCCTGTTACTAAGAATTTGGGCGATCAAGTATTTACCGGCACTCTAGTTGTACGTGGTCATGGAATCGCGATTGTTAGGACTACTGGAAAATCGACTGAACTTGGGAGAATTGGCAGTTCGCTTTCCGGAATGAAAGAGCAATTAACGCGATTGCAGTTAAGTATTTCTCGAATAGTAAAAGGCATCGGGATAGGAGCTTTACTAACAGTTACTTTTGTAATTGCAGTCTATGGAGTCACTCGCGGAAATTGGTTAGAAGGTGCATTAGCTGGTATCGCGGTCGCAATGGCTCTCATTCCCGAAGAGCTACCCGTAATCCTCACGATTTTTATGACGTTAGGTGCTTGGCGAATGACCAAAGTTGGCGTAATTGTTCGGCGAACGGCGACTATTGAAGCGCTAGGTTCTGTAACAGTGCTATGCGTAGACAAGACCGGAACACTGACAAAAAATGAAATGAAAATAGAAGAACTCAAGTTATTAAACGGCGATACGTGGAATGCAAGTTCTGCTATTAATCCAGAGTTTGAAGAACTTATCTCAATTGGAAGCTTGGCTACTCCAACAGTTGCCTTTGATCCGATGGATCTAGCATTCAAAACGCTCGAGACTAGCAATCGACTCGCTTCTTATAAATCCCTTTCAGAAATACCTCTTTCAAAAGAGCGTTTGATTTATACGCATGTATGGCAAAAAGAGAATCGGGTTATTGTCGCCGCTAAAGGGGCTCCCGAACACATAGCCAGAATCTGTGGACTTAACGAGACTCAACTAAATTCATTTCATGATTTAGTTGCTACTTCAGCGAGTCACGGATTTAGAGTAATTGCAGTCGCAAAAATGGAATTGTCAGAATCAGAATTTCGCAGTAAAAAAATAGATGAGATCGGCCTCCAGTTTTTGGGTTTTTCACTATTGCGTGACCCCATAAGAGATGGCGTTCCAGATGCGATTAATCTCTGTCGCGCTGCAGGGATTCGAACCATCATGATTACAGGTGACCATCCTGCAACCGCGATTGCAGTTGCCAATGAAATTGGAATACCTTCGTCCAGTTTTATGACTGGGGAAATACTTTCTCAAGCTTCAGATTCTGATCTAAGAGAAAAAGTTAAAAGTGTTTCAATCTTCGCGCGAGTAACGCACGATCACAAACTACGTCTTATAAATGCTCTAAAAACAAATGGTGAAATTGTCGGCATGACAGGCGATGGAATAAATGATGCACCCGCCTTACGTGCCGCCGATATCGGAATCGCCATGGGCGGCCGAGGAACTGATGTGGCACGAGAAGCGTCTGACATGATAATTACTGACGATAACTTCGTCTCAATAGTCTCTGGAATTAAGCGCGGTAGAACAATCTTTTCAAATATCAAAAAGGCAATTATTTACGTCATCGCAATTCATGTTCCAATTTTTGGAATGGCAATAATCCCGATATTAAATCCACTTTGGCCATTAGTATTTCTTCCAGCGCTTATCGCTTTTCACGAGATAGTTATTGATCCCGCCGCATCAATTGTTTATGAGGTAGAGCAATCCGATCCAGAGATTATGAATCAGAAACCTCGAGCTGCCACAGCCAGCCTAATTTCCCGCTTGGATTTTCTCTATTCAGTTTTGCAAGGATTATCAGTATTTGCTCTCGTAGCTATAATCTATTTCGTCTCATTGGGCAATGGTTCATCTGACAATCGAGTACGTTCTTTGACTTTCGGAACTTTGTTGATTTCAAATGTCATTCTCATCATGATTAATCGTTCGAGAGACTTAACTATTTATAGAACTGTCTTTAAAATAAAGAATGTCGCAGCGCCTTGGATTGCTCTCTTAGCTATATCGATCCTACTCATCCTAATTAACGTAAGAGTTTTCAGAGAGGCTTTTGATCTCGAATTGCTTGCAATAAGAGACTATCTGATATTGGCAGGACTCTCATACTTAAGCCTTTGCTGGACTGACTTGAGAAAGCTGCTAATTTCCGCAAAGGCCAAAAAAGTTTATTTGTAGTTCTACAGAATTTTTAGAGACTCTAACTTCGCCTTCAAATCATTATCTGAGGGTTCAGTTAGATGGGTTCCGTCTGGGAACAAAATGACTGGAATGGATCTCTGGCCGCCATTAATTTCAATTACTTTATCTGAGGCGGATGGATCAGCTTCTACGTCAACATAATCGTAAGAGACGTTATTGGAATCGAGAAAACGCTTTGAGCGTCGGCAATCTCCGCACCACTCTGCACCGTACATTTTGATTTGCGCTGACATATTTCTCCTATCCGAGTTTGAGGTAGTTTTCTAAACCTACAGTTAATCCAGGATTTTCACTAACTTTTCTGCATGCGAGCATTATTCCGGGCATAAATCCTGTGCGATCCAGAGAATCGTGGCGAATTGTTAATAATTCACCTTTATCTCCAAAAAGGACTTCTTGATGGGCTACTAATCCCCTAAGACGAACCGAGTGAATTGGGATACCGGAAACTTTTGCGCCACGAGCGCCATCTAAGGACTTTGTAGTTTTATCGGGCATAGCGCCTAACTCCGCTTTAGCCCTTGCTTCAGAGATGATTTCGGCAGTCCGGGTTGCGGTGCCGCTTGGCGCGTCCGCTTTGTCTGGATGGTGAAGTTCAATGATCTCAGCAGATTCAAAAAATTGTGCGGCCTTTGCTGCAAATTGCATCATTAAGACTGCTCCGAGTCCAAAATTTGGAGCAACTAAAACGCCAATATTCTTTTTTGACTCTAGTAATTTTTCAATCGCCTTAAGGCGTTCGCTAGTGAAGCCAGTTGTGCCAATTACAGCGTGAATGTTCATTTCAATCGCACTCTCGATATTCGACATAACAGCCTCAGGGGTAGTGAAGTCGACCATTACATCCGCGCCCTTCATCTTCTCAATCGAATCTCCAAGATCGAGAGCGACAAAAAGTTCTAAATCCTTCTCATTTTCGATGGCGCGGCAAACTTCCTGGCCCATACGTCCCTTGGCGCCCAGAACTGCGACTTTGATTCCCATTAGCGCATCACCTTTTCGAATACCGACTCTCTAGCAAATGGCCCCACTACCGCAAGGGTAGGGCTCTTGGTCAGAAACTCGCTAGCCAATTCTCTTATCGACACGGAATCCACTCGAGAAATTTCTTTGAGTATTTCATCAAAACCAAGAACTTCGCCGTGGACTATCTCGCTCTTTCCGATTCGAGTCATTCTTGAACCCGTATCTTCTTGACTCAAAACTAATGATCCCGTGACGGCGCCTTGGGCGCGCGTTAACTCCTCGTGAGAAAGTCCATTATTGGCCACATCATGGAGCGTCTCTCGAACTAAGGAGACAACTTCAGTAGCTTTTTTGGGATTACACCCAGCATAGAAACCGAGAAAACCCGTGCCGGCATATTGTTGGGCATAAGAATAAACTGAATATGCAAGACCGCGCTTCTCTCTAATCTCTTGGAAAAGGCGTGAAGACATGCCACCGCCAAGCGCCGCAGACAATACGCTCATAGCAAATCTTCTCTTGTCATCTCTGGCAACTCCAGGAACTCCCAAAAATAGATGCGCTTGCTCTGTTTTTCGATTTATTAAACCAACCTTTTCAGCACTGAATCGTGATTTCGAATTTCTTAAATTTCTATTTGGCGTACCTGTACTTGGTTTTTCAAGGAACGAATCCTTGGAAATCGCATTCAAGCTCTCTTCGATTGTGCGCTTGCTTTTGAGATTACCAGCTATGGAAATCACGATGTTTTCAGGCAGATAATTTTCCTTGTAGTAATTGAATATAGAATTTCTAGACATATTCTTGATGGATTTTGTTGTTCCGAGAATAGGTCTTCCAACAGGTGTATCACCATAAAACGTCTCAGAAAAGAGATCGTGCACCAAGTCTGATGGATCGTCATCTCGCATTGAGATCTCTTCCAAAACGACTTTTCGTTCTGCATCGACATCTTCTGGTTTAGCAATTGAAGAAGTTATAAGATCTGAAATCACATCGATTGCGAGTGGTAGGTCCTTGTCAATAACACGTGCATAAAAACAGGTGTATTCCTTAGATGTGAAGGCATTCATCTCTCCGCCAACGGCATCAATTGCTGACGAAATTTCCAACGCAGATCGTCGCTTAGTTCCTTTGAAAAGAAGGTGTTCTAAGAAGTGTGAAGCGCCAGCAACTTTGGGGGTTTCATTTCGAGAGCCAACATTCACCCAAATACCGAATGCGGCGCTTCGAACGTCTGGAATTTCTTCAGTAACAATGCGCAAGCCGCTTGGGTGTACGGTCTTGCGCACTGCCATCTTCAACTACTCGCTCGCTGCGTCTTCAAGAACAGGAATTAAGGAAAGCTTGCCCTTTGGGTCAATTTCACCTATCTCTACCTGAACTTTATCGCCGACTTTCATTACATCTTCGAGATTTTCAATGCGCTTTCCACCATGCATTTTTCTAATTTGCGATATGTGGAGAAGGCCGTCTTTGCCTGGAAGTAAATTAATGAAAGCTCCAAAAGCGGCTAACTTAACGACAGAGCCGTTATAGCGCTCGCCAACTTCAGGAAGCTTTGGATCCGCAATGCCCAGAACCTGGGCTTTTGCGGCATCTGCCGCTGTTCCGTTAGTGGCACCGATATAGATTGTGCCATCATCTTCAATCGTGATTTCGGCGCCAGTCTCTTCCTGAATCTGATTGATTACCTTGCCCTTGGGGCCAATTACTGCACCAATCTGGTCTACTGGAATCTTGATGCTAATGATTCTTGGAGCCAATGGATTCATTTCATCTGGTCTATCAATTGCTTGGGTCATAACGTCAAGAATTGCTAACCGCGCCTCTTTCGCCTGAAGTAAGGCAGCCGATAGGACTTTTGCTGGAATGCCATCCAACTTTGTATCAAGTTGAAGTGCGGTAACAAATTCTTCAGTTCCGGCAACTTTGAAATCCATATCGCCAAATGCGTCTTCGGCTCCAAGGATGTCAGTGAGCGCAACATATTCAGTTTTTCCATCAACCTCATCTGAAATTAGACCCATAGCAATTCCGGCCACGGGTGCTTTCAGTGGTACGCCTGCATTGAGAAGTGAGAGAGTTGAAGCGCAGACAGATCCCATTGAAGTAGATCCATTTGAGCCAAGAGCCTCTGAAACTTGTCTTATAGCGTAAGGAAATTCCTCACGTGTTGGAAGAACGGGCAGTAACGCACGTTCTGCTAACGCGCCATGACCGATCTCTCGACGTTTTGGTGAACCAACTCGACCTGTCTCACCGGTTGAATAAGGCGGAAAGTTGTAGTTGTGCATATAACGTTTATGGTCCTCCGGATTCAACGTGTCTAGTTGTTGCTCCATTTTCAACATATTGAGCGTTGTTACACCGAGAATCTGTGTTTCGCCACGTTCAAAGAGCGCCGAACCATGGACTCGAGGTATGACTTCAACTTCAGCCGTTAGCGGACGAATATCTCTCAACCCGCGACCGTCAATTCGTACTTTCTCTCGAAGAACTCTCTGTCGAACTAACTTTTTGGTTAACGAACGTAGCGCTGCTGGAATCTCTTTTTCGCGCCCTTCAAATGAAGGTGAAAGAGATTCTTGAACTGAGGAATTGATGGATTCAATTTCAGTCTCTCGATCTTGTTTGCCAGCGATAGTCAAAGCTTTACCTAGTTTGTCTTTAGCAGCCTTTTCAACAGCTTCAAATACATCTGGTTGGTAATCAAGGAAGACCGGAAATTCAGCGGTTGGCTTTGCTGCAACTTTTGCCAATTCAAGCTGAGCTTCACAGAGCGTCTTAATAAACGGTTTTGCCGCTTCAAGACCGGCTCCGACAACTTCTTCAGTTGGAGCGCCGGCGCCATCAGCGATAAGCGAAATGGTTTTAGTTGTAGCTTCAGCCTCAACCATCATGATTGCAACATCATCACCTGCGATTCTTCCAGCGACAACCATGTCAAAGGTGGCTCGCTCAAGTTCACTGTGATTTGGGAAAGCTACCCACTGTCCATCTATTAACGCCACTCGCACGCCACCGATTGGACCGCTAAATGGAAGCCCTGCTAATTGAGTCGACATTGAGGCAGCATTAATGGCTATCACGTCGTACATGTGATCTGGGTCGAGTGCCATAACGGTGACAACGATTTGGACTTCATTGCGAAGGCCTTTGATAAATGATGGTCGAAGTGGGCGATCAATTAAACGACAGGTAAGAATCGCATCTTCTGAGGGGCGTCCTTCTCTTCTAAAAAATGATCCAGGTATCCGGCCTACTGAATACATACGTTCTTCGACATCTACAGTGAGCGGGAAGAAATCAAATTGTTCTTTTGGATTTTTCGACGCCGTAGTTGCAGAAAGCAACATCGTCTCATCATCTAAGTAAACAACCGCAGTTCCAGCTGCTTGTCGAGCTAGTCGACCAGTTTCAAAACGAATCTCTCGTTTTCCAAATTTGCCGTTATCAATTTTTGCAACGGCATACTTAACGTCTTGACCCTCCATGGGTCTCTCCTATTCTCTGAATCTTCGCGGCATCTAGAGAATGGATCTTCGATCGAAGCCCACGGAACCATTCCGTAAGCCACCACCGAGGACCAATCAACTAGTCCGCGAAGTTTCCTATTTACTTGTTATACAAACTAACGGCGAATGCCGAGTTTGTCGATAATCGCGCGATAACGAGCGATATCTTTCTTTGCAAGGTATTGCAAAATTCTGCGACGACGACCTACTAATAGCAAGAGTCCTCGCCGATTGTGGTGATCGTTCTGGTTGGTTTGAAGGTGATCAGTCAATTGATCAATTCGCTTTGAAAGTAGCGCTACCTGAGCTTCCGGGCTGCCAGTGTCAGATGCAGAGGCGCCAAACTTATTGATGATTTCTTTTTTCTCGGCCGGTTTAAGTGCCATTTATCTTCCTTTACATCTTTCACGAGGGCTCTCGGTCTTATACACGAGCGCACACTTTCTCGCTTGAGAAGCAAAATCTACCAGCGGATTAAGTAACCGGGAAATCCAGCCGATTTCACGCTCAATTTCGCGTTAACTCTCTTGCCTTTTCACAATCCACCTTCATTTGTGCAAGTAGTGGATCCAATCCATCAAACTTAATCGTGTCACGTAACCGCCAACCAAATTCTACTCTGGCAACTTTTTCGTAGAGATCAAGATTAGTTTGATCTAAGGCATAAGCCTCAACCTGACGATTTCGGTCTCCTGCAAATGTGGGATTTGTGCCAATCGAGATTGCCGCCGGCCACTTATTTCCTTCAACAGTTAACCAACCTGCATAAACACCATCTGAGGGAATCGTACTTCGCTTACTCAGAGATATGTTGGCTGTCGGATATCCAATAGTCCTACCCCTTTTTTCGCCATGAATTACATTTCCAATTAACACATGAGGACGAGTAAGTAGTTCTCGTGCGATTTCTATATTCCCATTTGTAATGGCTTCTCGAATACGCGTTGAGGATATCGAGGTTCCTAATTCAACTGCCAAATCTAAACCAGTTACCGCGATACCGCTAAACTCTTTTAAATACGAAACATCTCCTTTAGCTTTGTGGCCGAATCTAAAGTTACTCCCAACAGTAATTGATTTTGCATCCAGAGTTTTCTTTATAATTTCATCGATAAAATCTTGGGGAGACATTTCGGAGAATTCTTTTGTAAAAGATAGAACTGCAACGCTAGAGACACCGCTAGCAATTAGCTGATTTATCCGCTCGTTAAGTGGAAGTAATTCGGTTGGTGCGGCTGATGGATTTAGGATTTCTGCGGGATGAGGGTAGAAAGTTAATGCGACAACCTCGCCACTTTCTCTCGCTTTTTTGATAATCAACTGATGACCCTTATGAACACCATCGAAAATCCCGATTACGACTGAGCCTCCCGTCGTTGGGGCACCATGCCACTGGATTTCAAAAGGTTTGTTCATAATGATAATTCTTTCATGGATTTAATACAGTAATTGGTTGAGCCCCCGTGGCAACGTTGTTAATTATGGCAATTGCATCGCCGAGATCATTGACTGCTACTCCAGGGCCAGTAAATTCCGAATTGGAAATCTGCTGCCCATGTCTAATCTTCGAGATCTCTTCACCATTCAATTTGCGAATCGGAAGAATTCTGCCGACCGTGTCAGTAAGCGGTAGAAGGTTTGCTTGTTCTGGAGAGCCCGCCGAGGTAATTTCGAACGGATAGGCGGCAACTCGACGTAATGAGATGAGGTGTCCACCCACGCCTAATTCTCTCCCTAAATCTCTCGCGATTGCTCGAATATATGTACCTGCGGAGCAAGTGATATCAATATTTACTTCAATTCCTACATTGCTATGTACTCCCTCAACTTTGAGGGATTTAATATGTACCTCGCGAGCCGGTATTTCAACAGTCTCACCACTTCTTACGAGTTGGTACGCGCGTTTACCGCCGATTTTCACGGCTGAAACCGAACTCGGCACCTGTTGAATTACGCCAATGAATTTCTGTAACGCTGTTTCAATCTGCGAATCCGAAACCTGACTAACATCGCAACTCTCGATTACTTCGCCTTCTTTATCATCTGTGGTCGTTGCATCTCCAAGTTTAATCGTCGCGATGTAACGTTTCTCGCCTTCCATTATGTACTGGAGAAACTTGGTCGCGTTATTGATGCCAATTACAAGTACTCCGGTCGCCATTGGATCTAAAGTCCCAGCATGACCGACACGTTTTGTTGCAAATCTCCGTCTTATTTGGGCAACAACATCGTGACTTGTTACACCACTTGGTTTATCAATAACGAGAAACCCATGCTGCAGGCTCATTCAGTAGCTAAATCGCGAGCCGTTCGATAGGGGGTTTCGCCTCCAATTGGCCTAGCTGACTCTCGAAGGTGAGCAATCTCTTCGTCATGTTTTTTTACTTGATCAAGTAATTCTTCAAAATTTCGCGCAGACTCGGATAACGCGTCAACGATAAAAGTTAAAGTGGGCACTATTCGAGTTCCTAGCTCTCGCCCAACTTCTGTGCGCAAGACACCTTTGGCGCTTTCCAGCGCTTTCGCTGTGTTTGCTCTTGCTTCATCATCGCCGAGAACTGTGTAAAAGATTGAGGCTTGCTGTAGATCTCCGGTCACTCGGACATCAGTTATCGTGATGAAACCAAGGCGCGGATCCTTGATTCGATTCTCAAGGGCCTGTGCGACGACAACTTTTATTCGGTCTGCGACTTTAGCCGCCCGATGCGACTTTCCCATTAGGCACGCTTCTTCTCGCGCATCTCGAATACCTCTACAGAATCTCCTACTTGGATATCTTTGAAGGAACCAAGACCGATACCGCACTCATAGCCTTCGCGAACTTCAGTTGCATCATCCTTAAATCTTCGCAGCGATTCGATTGCTAAATTGTCGCCGACAACAACGCTATCGCGAAGTACTCGCGCTTTCGCGTTTCGGCGGATAATTCCTGAGGTAACTAATGAACCAGCAATAGTGCCAAATTTGCTTGATTTGAAAACTTCGCGAACTTCGGCCGAACCAATCGTCGCCTCTTCATATTCTGGTTTCAATAGACCCTTAAGGGCAGCTTCGATCTCTTCGATAGCCTTATAGATAACGGAATAGAAGCGAACTTCAACTCCTTCTTCATCGGCAAAAGTTGCAGTTTGTGGCTCCGGTTTAACGTTGAAGCCAACCACTACCGCGCCAGATGCTGAGGCTAGAGTGATATCGCTCTTGGTAATCGCGCCAACACCTCTATGGATAACTCGAAGATCAACTTCGCTTCCTACATCTAATTGAACAAGCGCATCTTCCAAAGCTTCAACGGAGCCACTCACGTCGCCCTTCAATATGAGATTAAGAGTCGTGACCTTAGATTTCTCAAGGAAGTCTTCCAGCGAAACTTTTTTGCGTGCTTTTGCTAAGGCTGCATGTCGCTCGCCAGCTTGGCGCTTCTCCGCAATTTGACGCGCGGTTCTGTCATCTGGGGCCACAATGAAGTTATCACCAGCGCTTGGAACAGAAGTGAAACCAAGAACTTGGACTGGTCTAGACGGACCAGCAACTTCAACATTATCGCCAAATTCATCCATCATGGCACGAACTCGACCGAAAGCCGATCCAGCGACGATGGCATCTCCCGTGCGCAGAGTTCCGCGTTGAACAAGAACAGTAGCGACCGGTCCACGTCCTCGATCTAGATGGGCCTCGATTGCAACTCCACGAGCATCATCTTCATGTATCGCACGCAGATCAATAGCGGCATCTGCTGTTAACAAAATTGCATCGATTAATTCTGAAATACCTTTTCCGGAAATCGCAGAAACATCAACGAATAATGTATCTCCACCATATTCCTCAGCAATTAAGTTGTATTCAGTAAGTTGTTGTCTTACTTTGCCAGGATTTGCGCCTTCTTTATCAACTTTATTTACTGCAACAACAATTGGGACGCTAGCAGCTTGGGCGTGATTAAGCGCTTCAATTGTCTGGGGCATTACGCCATCGTCAGCCGCAACAACAAGAACAGCGATATCTGTAACTTTTGCTCCACGTGCTCGCATTGCGGTAAACGCCTCATGGCCTGGGGTGTCGATAAAGGTTATAGCTCTATTAATTCCATTGTGGTCGTGATGGATTTGGTACGCACCAATATGTTGAGTGATGCCTCCTGCTTCGCCCTTCACAACCTCGGTCTGGCGAATCGCATCCAAAAGTCTGGTCTTTCCATGATCGACATGGCCCATAACAGTCACAACCGGCGGCCGAATCTCTAGATCTTCTGGCGAAATATCAGCCAATTCTTTATCAAGATCGATATCGAATTGCTCCAAGATTTCTCTATCTTCATCTTCTGGTGAAACGATAGTGATCTTGTAGCCGTACTCATTGCCCAGCATTTCCAGCGTACTTTCATCAACTGTCTGAGTTGCGGTAACCATTTCACCTAGATGAAATAGGACTGAAACTAAAGCAGCGGGATCCGCGCCAATTTTCTCAGCAAAATCTGCAAGCGAAGCTCCGCGTCTTAATCTCACTTGAGTTGATCCGTCACCGCGCGGAACGATCGCGCCGCCAATTGTTGGCGCCTCCATATTGTCAATCTCTTCGCGAAGCGCTTTCTTACTCTTGTAATTCTTCTTTTTTCCGCCGCCTTTACCAAATGCTCCACCGGCTCCTGGACGTTGTCCCGGACGACCTGGGCCGCCTGGACCACCCGGACGTGGTGCGCCACCTTGATTTCGGTATGGAGATGATGTTGGTGCGCCACGACCTGGAGTTGTTTTTGGTCCGCGCTGATCTGTGCGATTTTGATCTGGTCGTTGTGGTCGCGCTGCAAATCCAGGACGAACTGATCCTGGACGAGGTCCTGCTAATGGACCTCTATCTCCACGTGGCGCCGGTCGTGGTGGTCTAGCAGCGCTTGTTCCAAATGGATTATTTCCAGGACGTGCAGCTGGTGGTCGTGGTGGCCGTGGGCCAGTTGTGCCAAATGGATTATTTCCAGGACGTGCAGCTGGTGGTCGTGGTGGTTGTGGAACATTTGTAATTCTTGAAGGGGTAGATGGAGGAATAGATGAAGGAGTAGATGGAGAGATAGTTTGTGGCGCTTCAGGGATATTTTTTTCTACGGCAGGAATTTCAACTTCGCTCTTCTTAGCTACAGTTTTCTTAGGAGCCGCTTTCTTAACTGGCTTTTCGTCCGCAGGTTTATTTACCGGTGGGTATTTGTCTAGAAATTTTCTAACAACTGGCGGTTCGACTGTTGAGGATGCAGAGCGAACAAATTCGCCCATCTCCTGGAGTTTGGCAAGGACATCCTTGCTCTCCATGCCAACATCTTTTGCTAATTCGTAAACGCGGACCTTTGCCACTTCTCTCCTTCTGTGGCTCCGCGAATTTGGATTGCGCGAAGCCTAAATTGACCTACTCATGATCTAGTGGTGCTCATTTGAGTGCCATTGCCTTCGCTCCTAATAAGTGGATCCGTAAGCGGATCTGGTGAGAACCATACCGGGAGTTTGGCATTTCGGCTAAACCCCTTCCTTTTCCGCGTCAGAGTGGATGTCAATCCGCCATCCAGTTAGCCTCGCAGCAAGGCGAGCATTCTGGCCATCTTTTCCAATCGCAAGTGAGAGTTGATAATCAGGTACCACCACCTTGGCTGAACGAAGTTCCTGATTCACGACATCAACGCTTGCGACGCGAGCGGGTGCCAAAGCGTTTCCAACGTATTGGCTGGGATCTTCGGACCAATCGACAATATCAATCTTTTCTCCATGGAGTTCATCCATAACAGCTCTAGCTCTTGCGCCCATAGGACCAATTAGCGCTCCTTTAGCGCTAACTGCAGGACGTAACGAACGAACTGCGATTTTTGTGCGATGGCCAGCCTCTCTGGCGATACCCATTATTTCAACAACATGTTCACGAATTTCCGGAACTTCCAGAGCAAATAATTGTTTGACTAAGGCGGGATGGCTCCGAGAAAGGAGAACTTCCGGTCCCTTCATGCCTTGTTTGACCTCAACTACGAAACATTTAACTCTTTCACCATGTTTGTAAATCTCACCTGGAACTTGTTCATGCGGAGGAATTTTTCCCTCAACGCGGCCTAGATCTACGTACACCATTCGATGATCTCTTCCTTGTTGAATAACTCCGGAAACAATGTCTCCCACTGTTGCGCTAAATTCGCCAACAATTTCTGCATCTCTTGAGGCGCGCATTCTTTCTTTGATTATTTTTCGTGCCGTTGAAGAAGCAATTCGACTAAAACCTGGAAGTTCGTCGACGTGTTCCCCAATCTTTTCTCCGTCGGGACCAAATTCTGGGACCAACATTTTTATCTCCCCAGTAGACCGATCAAGGCGGGCGTATGCATAAGGTTTGGCGCCATCTATTTCGATATAAGCGCTCCTAACCGCGACTTCTATGGCATCAATTAATTTTTCTAGTGGAATATCACGTTCTAGTGTGAGCGACTCCAAGACCTTCATGTCTACATTCATCGCGAATCCTTACGATTAAATTCGACTTGAATTTTCGCCAATTTAATATCACTGAAAGGAACCAAAAGTTCATCTATTTTCACGCTGTCGTTTTCTACCGAAACGATTCTTCCGACTATTTTCTTATCCTCATTTAATTTGATTTCGACGAGACGTCCAATGTTTTTTACCCAGTGTCGTTCTGCGGTTAAGGGGCGATCAATCCCAGGTGTTGTGACTTCCAGAGTAAAAGGCTGGTTGCCCAAAACAGATACTCGGTCTAATTCATCTGAGATGGCGCGAGAAATAGAGGCAACTTGATCCAGATTTGGATTTCCATGTAGACCATCAATAATTACCGAAAGGTGCTTTCGTTTCCCACTCGGGCTTACCTTTATCTCTTCCAATATGAAGCCGGCAGCGCTCACGACAGGATTTATTAGCAAGGTTAAGTCATCTGGATTAGACACTCTTCACCACCTGCTATTTATTTGTTTTTAAATTGTGTCTGCTAATCGTATCGTGTATCGCTTCTAAAGAAAAGTGTCCGCAGCAAGTCGAATTATTAAGAGCGATGTAGCAACCAGGAAAACTTTTCGGATTAACCCAGAACCGCCTCGGATTGCTAGTCGCGCCCCAAGCAAACCGCCAGCTATATTGCCTATTGCCATACAGAGCCCTAGCGTCCAGAGAATTTTTCCAGAAACACCAAACACCAGGAGTGCCCCGATATTTGTCGAGAGATTCACTATTTTGGTCGTAACGGTGGCCTCAAGAAATGCGTAACCCAAGACAGCAACTAATACAAGCATTAAGAAAGATCCAGTTCCTGGTCCGAAAATTCCATCGTAAAAACCAATTGTCAATCCAAAAATTACTGCTTTAACTCCTTGATTTCCTTTTTTCTCTAATTTTGTTTCAGTCAGACCTAATTCTTTGCGGAAAAAAGTGTAAGTGAATACTAAAATGAGAGCGATCAGAATTATTGGTTGAAATGCTTCTCTAGGAATCAGAGTTGCCACTCTTGCCCCAAGCGCTGATCCAATAAATGCCGGAATTGCCATAAAGGTTGCGATTCTTAAGTTAGGACGTAATCTCCTTAGATAAGTAATAGTTGCGGTAGCTGTGCCAAGCGAGGCTGGCAATTTATTTGTTCCTAGTATGACCGCGGGTTGTGTTCCTGGTAGAGCCACCAATAGAGAAGGTAGTTGAATTAATCCACCGCCGCCAGCAATCGAATCGACTAGGCCCGCAAATGCTGAGGCAAGAATCAACAAAAAAAGAACTTCAAAAGAAACTTCCACTATTTTAAAAGATTTATCAATTGACTAACGACACTACCGACAGGAATTTCTTCTTTGGAGCCAGTTTTTCTATCGCGTACTTCCACATTTCCATCAGCTAGTGATTTCCCAACAATTACCAACATGGGATTTCCGATAAGTTCAGCATCCTTAAATTTAACTCCTGGGCTAGCCTCTTTGCGATCATCAAAAAGCACCGTAATGCCCTTGTTCTCTAACTCAATCGCAATACTTTCTGCCACTTCAAATGGGCGCTCATCTTTCCCAGTTGCCACAATATGTACGAGCGCAGGAGCAATCTCCTTGGGCCAAACCAGTCCAATTTCATCGTGATTCTGTTCAGCAATTGCAGCTACCGCTCGAGTTACTCCAATTCCGTACGATCCCATAGTTACAGTCCGAGATTTTCCAGCCGCGTCTAAGACTGTAAGTTTCAATGCCTCCGCGTATTTTCTTCCAAGTTGGAAAATGTGTCCGATTTCAATAGCTCGATCAATTACGACTGGAGTTTCGCAATTCGGGCAAGCATCACCTTCGCGAACTTCCGCTGCTTCGACAAATCCATCAACTTGAAAATCTCGTCCGTGCGTAACGTAGCGCGCATGACGATCTTTGATATTTGCTCCAGTTATCCAGTGAGAGCCCACCGTTATCCTGGGATCGGCATATAACTTGATTCCAAATTTCTTTGCATCCTGAGGACCAACGTAACCTTTAACAAACTCTTTTCGCTTCGCAAAATCTTCATCTTCAAAGAGTCTCATTTCTTTAACTCCGGGAAGATTGGCTTCCACTCACATTAGATCCACCTCTCGATCACCTGGAACGAGGATGCAGATTGGTTCTCCGTCGGCCAACAAAAGCACATTCTTTAGCGTGTCTGCGGCGCCAATATTTGCGTTGTACTTTTTATTCATAACTTCGACAAGTGTCTCGATTGTAGGAGTATTGGGAGTATCAAGAACCTCTATTGCCGGAGGAGTTTCTAAATCATTATTCTT
>JACCED011119648.1_pt1 | contig 26783 bp, 20 predicted proteins | sample 7455021 | NCBI WGS metagenome assembly JACCED01 (sample SAMN15323456, study PRJNA562643) | freshwater metagenome | isolation source: river surface water | place: USA:Blue River Watershed | collected 2017-08-19 | reverse complement strand
CGGCGATACCGAATTGGCGCGCTTCTTCATTCACCTGCCGGCGAATTTCACCCATGATGCGCGCACGATCCGCGGAAAGCACCGAAAGCAAGGGTTCATTGCCCAGCACGCGGCGCAGCGACGACGTGACGATGGAATTGAGCCGCGCGCGGATACCCGCTTCGGTTGCGCCCACCGTTTGATAGAAACGCAGCGGATCGGTGATGCGATAGCGCGTGAAGCTATCCACAATCAGCCGGCGCTGATCGCCCAGAATCACTTCTTCCCCCGGGGCATCGAAATCCAGCAAACGCCGATCAAAGCTGATGACGGATTGGATGAAGGGCAGTTTCGCCTGCAATCCCGGTTCACGAATGACCCGCATCGGTTCACCGAATTGCGTGATCAGCACCTGCTGCGTCTGATGCACAGTGAACAGCGTGGAAGAGGCGGTAAAAACCAGCGCTGCCAGCACGCCAAGCAGAATGATGGAGCGGTTCATCGCGGCACCCCCGGACGGTTTTGCAGAACGGGCGCGGCGGCGGTGCCCGGCGGTAAGGGCGCGGGCCGCTGCTGCGGAACTGCCGCTGGTGGTGTTCTTGCGCCGCCCGTGTCACCCAATTGCAGGAAAGGCACCACCCCCTGCAAGCGGTCATCGACAATGACCTTCGGGTTGCGCTTGAGGATTTCTTCCATGGTTTCAAGATACATCCGGCGCGTGGTCACATCCTGCGCCTGCTCATAGGCTGAAAGCACGGACAGGAAGCGCGCACTTTCACCGCGCGCACGCGCCACCTGGCTTTCCCGGAAGCCTTGCGCTTCCTGCACCATGCGTTCGGCTTCACCACGGGCGCGGGGGATGATGTCGTTGCGGAAGCTCTCAGCCTCATTGCGTTGACGTTCACGGTCGGCATTGGCGCGCTGCACATCGCGGAAGGCATCAACCACCTGCGCGGGCGGGTCCACCTTCTGCAATTGCACCTGCGTGATTTCGATGCCGGCCTTGTATTGGTCCACAATCGCCTGCGCACCGCGGCGCACTTCCTGTTCGATCTGCGCGCGCGCTTCGGTCAAGGCTGGTTGGATCGGGGTACGGCCGATGACTTCGCGCATCACGCTTTCAGCGGCGGATTTCACCGTGCTTTCCGGATTGCGCGTATTGAACAGGAATTCGCCCGCATCGCGAATGCGCCAGAAAACCGCGACGTCAATATCGATGATGTTCTCATCGCCCGTCAGCATCAGGCTTTCTTCCAGCACATCGCGCGCCGCCATGACACGGCCACCGGTCAGCGTGCCATCCTGCGCACCGATGAAGCCGATATCGACCCGGTTGATGCGCGTCACGCGCGGTGTTGTCACGGTTTCAACCGGCCAAGGCAGGCGATAATTCAACCCGGGCGGCGTGGTGCGGCTGAAGGCGCCAAAGCGCATGACCACACCCTGCTCATCCGGTTGCACGCGGTAAAAGCCCGAAGCGGCCCAACCAATGACCAGCACCACCCCGAGCAGCGCAAAAAGCTTGCCGCCACCCGCGCCACCGCTGGGCAGCACGCGCCGAATGGCGTCCTGTGCCTGGCGGATCGCGTCATCTATATCGGGGCCGCGGCCCCCTTGGCCACCGCCACCGCCGCCGCCTGATGGCGGCTGACCCCAAGGCCCGCCAGGGCGCGGATTGCCCCAGGGGCTCTGACCGCCATTGTTATTCCAGGGCATTAAACGCTCGGCCTCCAGCACTTTATTGAAGAAAACCTCTCGCCCAGCGCCCGGCAGGATGCTTCAAGCGGCAAGGCTGCCACCATATAGGGGTGGCATTCCTCCCAGGAAAGCAGCGCGCGGCGCTGCGTCCCTGGGTTGGGCGGATATTGACTTCAAGCAAGGGCTTTTCAAGCGATGGCGGATGATTTGGCAGCGGCGGTCACCAAGGCCCTGGCAGCGGTGAAGGACCCGGCTTCCGGCCGGGATGTGGTGGCAGCCGGCATGGTGCAGGGCCTCGCGGTGCGCGATGGCATGGTGCATTTCGCGCTCCAGGTGCCGCGCGAAGCCGCCGCCGCCATGGAACCCCTGCGCGCCGCGGCCGAAGCTGCCGCCCGCGCCGTGCCGGGGGTGCTTTCCGCCACCGCCGTGCTGACCGCGCATCGCGCCGAAGCCCCAGCCCGCCCCGCCGCACCGCGCGGGCCCGCTGGCCCTGGCCCCATGCTGCTTTCCGATGTGCGGGCGATCATCGCCGTTGCGTCAGGTAAGGGTGGCGTCGGCAAATCCACCACCGCGGTCAATCTGGCGGTCGCCCTGGCCGCCGATGGCCTCAAGGTCGGGCTACTGGACGCGGATATTTACGGGCCATCGCTGCCGCAAATGCTGGGCACGCGCGAAAGGCCGCGGTCAGAGGGCCAGCGCATCACCCCGCTCAGCCGCTGGGGGCTGAAGGCCATGTCCATCGGGTTCCTGGTTGAGGAAGAAACCCCCATGATCTGGCGCGGCCCGATGGTGATGGGCGCGCTTGAGCAAATGATGGGGCAAGTCGCCTGGGGCCCCTTGGATGTGATGATTGTGGACATGCCCCCTGGCACGGGTGACGCGCAGCTGACCATGTCTCAGCGCGTGCCTTTGGCGGGGGCGGTGATTGTCTCCACGCCCCAGGATGTGGCGCTTTTGGATGCCCGGCGCGGCGTGCGCATGTTCGAGAAGGTCAATGTCCCAGTGCTGGGGCTGATCGAGAATATGTCCTTCTTCTGCTGCCCCAATTGCAACCATCGGTCCGATATCTTCAGCCATGGCGGCGCGCGGCGGGAGGCAGATCGGCTCGGCGTTGAATTCTTGGGCGAATTGCCGCTGAAGTTGGAAATCCGCGAATTGGCCGATGCCGGCACACCGATTGTGGTGGCGCGGCCGGATTCGGAAGAAGCGCAATCCTATCGCCGCATTGCGCGGCGCGTCTGGGAAAAGGCCAGCGCCAAGGCAGAGGCAGCACCGAAGATCGTGATGGAGTGAAGCTGGCTATAGCGTGTTGCGTTCACATGGCTTCACGCAACCCGCTCCAGTTCGTTGTTTTTCGAGCATCTTGACCCGTTCAGATGATTCCATCTGAACGTGATCTGCTCTAGCGCCGCTTCAGCGTCATCCGCCCCAGCGCAAAACCGCCAATGAAGGCGGCCAGGATCATGGCCGCCACTTCGCCCATCAGGGCGTTGGCCAAGGGCAAGCCAATCAGGCTTGCCAGCACAAAGGCGATGATGAAGCTGAAGCGCTGGCGCCAATTGGCGGATGGCGCCGGCAGCTTTCGCCCTGTCTGCCGCGCCTGCCCGCCAGCCTGCCCGCCGGAGTGCAATTGACGCGCCACGCCCCGGCCGCGCGCATCGGACATGGGGTCAGACCTTTTGGCCCAGCATATCCATCATTTCCCGCCATTCGCGCTTGGAAAGCCCGCTGGTTTCCTGCGTCACGGCCTCATTGGCCAGCATGCGGCGCAGAATGGCGATCATTTGCGCGGAAAGCGTCACGGCACCCATGCGGTAATCGCGGAAGGCTTCAAAGGCCATCGGCACCCAGGCCTGCACGGTCTTCAACATGGCATCCGCATAGACGCGGATTTCATATTGCGCATGGGCATCGGCGCGCAGTGACAGAAAATGCAGCAGGTTGTGCAAATCCGTCTTCCAATACCATTGCGTATAGGCATTGAGCGTCAGGTTCATCCGCGCCAATTCGCGCGCGAGCCCCTGGCGGCTTTCATCGCGCGGCGTGCCATCATCATCCTCATTCAGCATTTCAAGGTAATGATCGTAATTGCGCGTGGCATCTTCCCGCAGCAGATCAAGCACGCGCGCGGCTTCCGCACCTTGCAGCACATCGCCGCGCCCTTGGCGGTTACTGGCGGATTGCGCGGCCAGATGTTCCGGCGCGGGGATGTAGAATTCGCGGTCCAGGATGGAATAGCGCGCGGAATATTCATTCACATTGGCGGTGCGGTGCCGGATCCATTGCCGCGCGACAAAGATCGGCAGCTTTACGTGGTATTTGATTTCGCACATCTCAAAGGGTGTGCTGTGGCGGTGGCGCATCAGGTAGCGGATCAGGCCACGATCCTCATTCGCCGCGCGGGTGCCGCGCCCGTAGGAGACACGCGCCGCCTGCACAATGGCGGCGTCATCGCCCATATAATCGATCACCCGGACAAAGCCGTGATCCAGCACGGGCAGTGCCTCATACAGCATGGCCTCCAGCGCCGGCACGCTCGGGCGGCGCGTCGGGGCCTCGCTCGCGCGGGCGGCTTCGATTTCCTGCTGCTGAGCATCGGTAAGCGCCATGGTGAGACTCGCCTGTTTTGACCCCCTTGGCGGTAGCGGCGGGGGGCGGGCCGGTCAAGCGCGGGTGCTTCCGCCCCGCGCCGCTTCCGGGCAGGATGGTCGGGAAACCAGCCCGCCGGAGCCCCCATGTCCCCGATTGACGCCATTCGCCGCCACCAAGCCGAACTCACCGCCTTCCGGCGGGACCTGCATGCCCATCCGGAACTCGGCATGGCGGAATTCCGCACCGCCGAGAAGGTCGCCACCGCCCTGGAAGCGCTGGGGATCGAAGTCCATCGTGGCGTGGGCGGCACCGGCGTGGTTGGGGTGCTGCGGAATGGTTCCGGCAATCGCGCCATTGGGCTGCGCGCCGATATGGATGCGCTGCCGATGGAAGAAATGAATGATGTTCCCTATCGCAGCACGGTGAAGGGGGCGATGCATGCCTGCGGGCATGATGGCCATACCACCATGCTGCTGGGTGCCGCGAAATACCTGGCCGAAACGCGCAATTTCGATGGCATTGTCCATTTCATCTTCCAGCCCGGGGAAGAAGGCTGCGGCGGTGCGCTCGCCATGCTGGAAGACGGGCTGTTTGAGCGTTTCCCCTGCGATGCCATTTACGGCATGCATAACCGCCCCGGCATGCCTGTCGGCGAATACGCTATCCGGAGCGGCCCGACTGCGGCCGGCGGTGCGTTTTTCGATATCACCATCACCGGCAAGGGCTCCCATGGTGCACGGCCGGAGGTTTCCATCGATCCCGTGCTGGCCGCCTGCCATGTCACCACCGCGCTGCAATCCATCGTCTCCCGCAATATCGCCCCGCGCGATGCGGCGGTGGTGAGTGTCACCAAGGTTGTGGGCGGTGACGCCTATAACGTCATTCCCGAAACCGCGGTGATTTCCGGCACGGCGCGGTTTTTTGCCCGCGAAGTCAGTGCGCAGATCGAAGAAGGGCTGAAGCGCGTGGCCGAAGGGGTGGCAGCCGGCTTTGGTGCCTCGGCCAGCCTGGATTACCGGCTGATCTTTGCCCCCACCATCAATGATGCCGAACAGACCGAAGCCTTTGCCGCTGCAGCGGCGGAATTGGTGGGTGATGCGAAGGTGGCACGTGACAAGCCGCCGGGCATGGGGTCTGAGGATTTTTCCTTCATGATGGAACGCGTCCCCGGCGCCTATATCCATGTCGGCAATGGCGATGGCGCCATGCCGCATAATCCGCGCTACCAATTCAATGATGAAGCCATCCCCTATGGCGCGGCACTTTATGCCCGCGTGGTGGAAAAGGGCTTGCCGGGGGCGTAAGCCCCCCTCGAAATCCTGCGTCACAGCGCCTATATCTGCTCCGTCACTTCGGTGACTATGGCGATAAACACGGCTCGGAATAAGCGTTGCGGACCCGGGGGCAGTGCCCGGCGCCTCCACCAGTCACCCGCCTTATCAGCGGCAAATGGGGGCGAAACAGGCTCGACGCGCGTGGTAAAGGAGACGCTTTTGCCCGGCATTGTACCGCCGTTATCGGGCTAAACCTTAAGTGCGAACGATAACAGCCGCGAGGCTGTCGCACTCGCTGCCTAATAGGTAAGCGCGGCTCGGGGGGCGCCGGGCAACAGAAGCCCCCCACTCTTTCCAGGGCGCGCGAAGGGTTCTAGAGACACCGCCTCATGAGCGAGACATCTCCCCCTCCCGAGAGCCTGCTTCCCTATGAAGCCTGGACCGAAGACGCGATGCGCGAAGTGGCGCTCCGCGCGCTGGAACATGCGGCCCGTGAGGGCCTGCCCGGGGACCACCATTTCTATATCAGCTACCGGACGGACCATCCGGGCGTGGCGATACCGGCCCATCTGAAGGCGAAATACCCGCAGGAAATCACCATTGTCCTGCAACACCAGTTTGAAGGTCTTTTCGTGGACCGCGCGGCGGAATGCCTTGGCGTGACCCTGCATTTTGGCGGGGTTCCGGCCAAATTGGTCATCCCCTTCGGCGCCTTGACCATGTTCCACGACCCGCATGTGCGCTTCGGCCTGCGCTTCACCCCATCTGGCGGGGAAGCAGTGGCACCCGCACCCGCGCCGCCGCCCGAAGCCCCGGCCGCACCAAGCCCGCCTTCCGCGCCGGCGGAAGTGGTCAGCCTGGACGCGTTCCGCCGCCGCCCCAACAAGGACGGCGCCTAAGCGCCTTTCACCCAGCCCCCTCGCGCAGCGTGACGCGCGGGCGCGTCACGGCTGGATGGTGATGCGCCCGGTATTCTGCCGCGCGAAAAGGCCAGGGCGATACATCTCCCGCGCCTCCCCGCCCGGGAGTTCAAAGCTCCCCGCCGTCACGGCACGCAGCCGGACCGCGATGCGCGCCTGCGGCGCTTCGGCGTTCAGCGTCACCGCCGCGGCGAAACGATCATCCAGCGCGGGCTGGCTATCAATCGCCGTCAGGCTGCCCAGAAATGGCAGCGCCGCGACCTCCCCCGCTGCCGAGAAGCGGCCGGTGATTTCAAACCCGGCCGGCAAGCCCTGCTGCAGCAGGATTTGATAAACCCCATCGGCATCAGCACGCGCTTCCAGCAGCAGGATGAAGCTGTCCCCCATGCGCAGCGTATCGAGGTTAAGCGGCTTGCCATCCAGCCCATAGAAGTGGCGCGTCAGGCGCAAACCCTGCCGGGCGGCGGGCAGGGCTTCCCGTGGGATGCCTGTCGTGGCGATCATGTGCCAAAGGCTTGCTTCGCCCAGATTGCGCAGCACCGCCGGCCCTTCCAACGGCGCGGTGATCACTGGCGCGGCGGGTAAGGCCTGGCCATTGATACTGACCTGTGCCGGGCGCATGCCTTGCCCCAAACGCGCCGCCGCCAGGACAGCCCAGCCCTGTTCCTGCGTGCTGGTCGTCTCCGGCGTGAAATTCTGCCCCGGCAAAACCCCCATCACCTGGGCCAGCCGATCCGCCAAAACGCCGCTTTCCTTGAGCAAGACGGCCACCGCCAAGGCATCGCGCATGGCGCTGCCATAATCAAAGCCCCACCAGCCGCGCCCGCTGCGTGCCAGCGCCGCGGCAAAAGCCGCTTCGGCGCGCGCCGTATCACCCCCGCGCGCGAAAACAGCACCGAGTTGCGCCAGGGATAGCGCGGTGGGCATCGCGCTTGCCGCTTCCCAAAGCCGGCGCGCCGCCCCAAGGCGCACCCTGCCCCCCAGGGCCAAGGCATGCAGGCGATAGGCCTGGGCCGCGCGTTCTTCCGCCGTGGCCTCGGCCGCATCTTCCACCGCGTCATCCAAAAACCGCAGCGCGTCACGCAGCGCGGCTTCCGGCAGGCTGGCCCCGGACATCCGGGCGCGCAGCAAGGCTTCAACCGCGAAAGGCGTCAGCCAGGGCTGCGCTTCGGCATTGGCGGACCAAAGGCCGAAGGCACCATCATAACGCTGCCGATCCAGCACGGCATCGACCGCGCCTTGCAGGCGTAACGCCGCATCGGCATCGCCCGCGGCCAGCAGCCCAGCACTCAGCGCCAGCACGCGCGACGCGGTTTGTTCAAGGCAGGCCAAGGGAAACGCTTCAACCGCGCGCAATGCCGCCACGGCATCATAGCGCACCGCCGCGCCGAAACTCGCCTGCGCCCTGGCGGTACCGGGAACGAAACGATCAAATGGCGGCGCGACCTGACGCTCCGCCCCGGCGGCTAAATCGCCCATGACCATTTCCGTCATGCTGGGCCGTGCGGGGCGCATGGTGATGCGGCTTTCGCGCAGAATGCTGAAACCCTCAGGCCCCGTCACGCGCAAGCGCAAAATGCCTTCACCACCTTGCTCGGCGCGCAGCATGGTATTGGCGCTTGTGCGTTCCCCCATTGCCAAGCGCGCTGCAAGGCGGTTCGGCCCATCCAGTACAAGCCCGCCCGCAGTGCTGAGTTCCGCCACGATCTCACCAGCGGGCAATTCCAGATTATGCAGCAGCACTGAAAGCCGCATGCTATCGCCGGGTGCTAGGAAACGCGGCAAAGCGGCTTCTGCCACCACCTGGTCGCGCACGGTCATGGCGCGGCTGGCAGCGCCAATACGCGCACCATCCCAGGCCACCGCCATCAGGCGCAATTCACCGGCGAAATCAGGGATATCGAGCGGGATGATGGCGCGACCATCCGCGCCCACCGGCACCAGGCCGGAAAACAGCGATACCAGCTTTTGCGGCGGCTGCACGCCCATTTGCGCAAAGCCCCCATCACCCCCCTGCCGAAGCACTGCCAGCGCACCTTCCGCCGGGGCGATCAGGCGGCCAAAATCGTCGCGAATATCAACCCCAAGCGCGCGGCGGCCCAGGAAATGCGCGACCGGATCCGGTGAGGCGAAATCCGTCAGGCGCAGAATACCCTCATCAACCGCCGCCAGCGTCACCATGGCCGCGCCAGAGGCATTGGCGATGGTGATCGGCAATGCGATTCTTTGGCGCGGGCGGATCCTGTCCGGGGCGTCAATCGCCACTTCCAGCCGACGCGGGGTTGGATCAAGCCCAAGCCAGGCTAGGCCAAGCGCCCGGCGCGGCTGGCCCTCACGCCGCTCACCCGGATGATAGCCCGTGACCGCGACATAAGCGCCAGGGCCCCATGCGGGATCGACAGGTACTTCGATCTCGGTCCCCGCTTCCGCCAGGGTGATTTCCCGCAAGGACACCACCCGGTCTGTCAACACCGCGACCGTGGCGGGGCCAGCGAAAGGTGGCGTGATGCGCAGCCGCGCAACCTCTCCGGCGGCAAAGCTGCGGCGATCAGCGGCCACATCGATACGGTCGGGGATTTCCGCGCTTTCTACCCCGGCCCAGCCGGCGCGAAACCGATAGGATACCGCCCCCATGCCATCCGCATCGGTGACTTCAAGCCGATAGCGGCCAAAGGGCAGGCTGCGCGCCAAACGGGCTGGCGCCGTGGCGCTGACGCGCATTTCGCCGGCATCCACCGCTTCATCGCGCCAGACGGTTTCAAACCGCGCCACGGATTGGCGCATGACCAGCCGCCAATCCGGCCTTTCGCGGACCAGCTTGAAGCGCAACCGCGCCGCGCTGGCACTGCCATCCGGGGCGACGGCGGCAATTTCAAAAGCGGCTTCCGCGCCAGCATCGACAGCATCGCCCGAAAAAGCGGGACGCAGCACCGGATAAAGCCCGGCACCGCGCACCGGCACCGCAAGGCGCGCACGGCTTTCGCGCCCCGATGGCTCATTTACCGCTACGGTAACCTCCGCCCTGATCGGTCTTGTGGTATCGGGCGCCCGCGGCAGGGCGAGCATCACGCTGCCACGGCCCGCAGCATCCAGCGGCGCCATGGCCTGGCTGATCAGATCCGGCGCGAAGCTTTCATCCGCCAAGCCGAAACGCCAGCCGCGCCACGCCTCAAAAGGCTCAGGATCGACCAGGAGGCGAATTTCCGCCGCGCCGGTCAGCCCGGCGCCCGGGGCACCATAGAGAAACCTTGCACTCACCGGCACAGCGACCGCCGCGCCACCCGGCACCAAGGGGCCGGGCGCGGGACCGGCCTGCACTTCCAAACCTTCCGGTACGAAGGCATCAACCCGGAATTGCGCACGCCCGATCGGCGGCAGCGCGGGATCCGCCAGGGCTTCAATGGTCCAGAGCCCAAGCGCCGCGCCTTGCGATAACGGCACTGGCCAGGTGATGGCCCCACCCGCGGCACGTGGAGCGACGATATCCGCCGCCACTTGCCCATTCGGCCGGCGCAGCCGCAGCCTGATCGGGAGATCCTGCGGCATCCCGCCAGAATCCCGAATAAGGCCAGTCAGATGCACGACTTCCCCGGGCCGATAGAGACCACGATCCAGCCAGAGAAATGCATCGAGCGGCCCGGGATGGGGGCGGCCCGCAGCGCCACGGTCAGACAAATCAAAACTCGCGGCATCCAGATTGAGCGCGGCGAGATCATCCGCGGCTTCGGCATGGATGGCGATGGGCGCGAGCGGCCCCTGCCCGCGCAGCAAGGCGGCAGGAAACCGCACCAGCCCCGCCGCATCGCTGCGTGCTTCGGCCAAAATATCATTGTTGCGCGCCATCAACGCCAGCCGCAGCCCGGGCTTGATCATGCCCGATTGAAAGCTGCGCGCCTGCACCGTCAGCCCATCGGCACCACGCCACGCCGTGAGCGCGATATCGGTGACGAAAAAGGGCAAGGCCGCATTGGCTTCACCCCGGCGGGTATCGGCCTGACGCGCGGCCAGGACATAAAGCCCCGGCCCGGCATCACGCAGCGCCTCTGGCAGGGGTAGCGCATTGCGGCTGAGCCGATTGGGTTGGGTGCCCGATAATTCCGCGCGGCCTTCCCATAAGACGCGCCCGGTATCTTCACCGATTTGCGTGGCAACCCATTGGTCCAGCGCTTCACCCGGGCGCCAACGATCACGCAAGGTCAGCAGGTTGCGTTCTGAAAGACGCATCAGGCTGATCTGTAGATTGGCGACATTGACGGTGGAAATGGTGATGCGTGGCGCCTGACCACGGGGCAGCAGAAAGGCGCGATTTTCAAAGGCAATGCGCGGTTCACGATTGGGCATGGCAATGCTGACCGGCGTATCGGCGCGCAAGGCCATGCCACCTTCGCCCGGCAAGCCGGCACGCAGGATCAGCCGCGTGGTCGCCCCCCAAGGCAGGCCGCCCGCGCAAAGCTGATCCCCATCCCGTTCAATGGTCAGATTGGCCAAGGGCGGTTCAGCGCGCACCCAATCTTCCGCCCGCCAGTCACCCCGCCTTGCGGGCGGCACGGTAAAGCGGAGGCAGGCGCGGGCCGGTTCCGCATCAGGTTCCGGGGTGACCCGCCGCACCAGCATACCGGCGGCGCGGCGGGCTTCTTCCAAGGCGGCCTTGTGCTTGGCGTTATCGGGCAGACGTTCCAGCACGGCTTCCAGGGCTTCAAGCTGTTGCGTTGGCCGGCCAAGGCGGCGCAGCGCTTCAGCCAGGGCCAGCAAGGAAGGCACTTCCGGTTCACCGGCTGGGGCGAATTGAAAGGCGCGCCAGGCGGCTTGCAGGGCGCGGGCATTTTCAGGCGGCGTGCGGGCCAGCTGCGCTTCAGCCAAGGCCAACCAATGATCGGCATTGCTATTGCCAAGCCCGATGCGTTCTTCCCAGGCTGCTGCCGCCGCCGCGAAATCCCGCCGCGCCGTCGCATCCACCGCGCGCCGTTCAGCGCCGGCACGCTGCTGGGGTGTGCCGCCCGTGGGGAAACGCCGCTGCAGGCTTTGTTGATAGGCGCCGCTTTCCTGGGAAAGCCCAGGCAGATCAAAACCCTGCCCGTGAACCGCCCAAGGGAGCAGCACGAGCATTACCATCACCAAGAAACGCCGCAGCATCATCATCCGCATCCCTGCCGGAACCCTGCTTGCATCCTGCCACAGAACATGCCGCAGGGCATAATATCATCTCGAATTGCTAACGTGATCGGATGGTTGAGTGCGTGGCGGCGCCGATCAGCGCTTGCCGTGGCCGGAAACTTCCGCCCCCGCATCCTTGGCAAGCGCCGCCTGCAAGGGCACCGAAACCAGTGTGACTGTGGCCGCCACCAGGAAGCCCACTGAAAAATCCGTGATGGTAAGTTCGGCACGCGCCGCCAGCAGGCGTGAGGCTTCAAGCGTGGCCGTGGCCAGCACCACGCCCAGTGCGGGCGATAATTGCTGGAGCGTGCTGTAGAAGCTGGTGGCGGCGGAAAGCTTTTCCGGCGGCACATCGGCAAAAACCAGCGTATTGAGGGAAGTGAATTGCAGGCTGCGGAACAAGCCGCCGCAGGCCAGCAACAGAAAAATCGCCGCGACCGGCCAGGCCGCGTTGAGCGAAGCCAAAGCGGCTATCCCGGCCGAGGCCAGGACACCATTGATGAGCAGCGCCTGGCGAAAGCCAAAGCGCTTCAGCAAGGGGCGCACCAAAGGCTTCATGGTGAAGGCGCCAAGCGCGGTCGCGAAAGACACCAGGCCGCTTTCAGAAGCCGACATGCCAAAGCCGATTTGCAACATGACCGGCACCAGAAACGGCACCGCCCCCGCGCCCACGCGAAACAGGCTGCCGAAAAGCGCCGGTTGGCGAAATGTCGGGATTTTGAGGAGCGCCACATCAATGGCCGGGCGCGGCGCACGCCGACAGTGAAAATATGCCGCGATGCCAATCGACACCCCGGCAATCAACGCCAATTCCGGCCAAGGCTGCGCCACCACATGGCGGCCAATGGTTTCAAGGCCAAACATGCCAAGCGCGAGCGCGCAACCGACCAGCATCAAGCCGAGTATGTCCGGCTTGCCCGGATGGCTCGGCGGAATGGTGGGGATCTTCCAAGCCACCAGCAGGAAACCGACCACGCCGATCGGCACATTGATCCAGAATACCGCGCGCCAGCCGAAAAGATCCGTCAATATGCCGCCCAAAGGGGGGCCACTGACCGGACCCAGCAGTGCCGGCATGGTGAGCCACGCCATGGCCGAGAGCAATTCTTCCTTGGGCACCCCCCGCAGCAACAAAAGCCGCCCGACCGGGAACATCATGGCGCCGCCACAGCCTTGCAAGATGCGGAAGGCGATCAATTCCTCCAGCCCTTGCGCCTGGCCGCAGAGCGCGGAAGACCCGATAAATACCAAAATGGCCAGCATGAAAACGCGCTTGGCGCCGAAGCGATCCGCAATCCAGGCGGAAAAGGGAATGAAGACCGTCAGCGCGACAAGATAGGAGGTAATGGCCGCGCCCAGCCGCGCCGGATCCTCATTCATGTCACGCGCCATGCTGGGCAGCGCGGTCGCCACCACCGCGCTATCCAGATTCTGCATCAAAAGTGCAGAGGCAACGATCAGCGCGATGACGCGATGATTGGAATGATGGGCGGGGTTTTCCATGCCGGCTGAGTCTGGCCCCGTTCAGGGCCGCAGCACAACCCGCCCCGCACTCCGGCGGGCGCTGACTTCCTGCATGGCTTCGCGGAATTGCGCCAGGGGATAGGCGGCGTGGATTTCAGGCTTCAACGCGCCCGCCTTCCACCATTCCATCAATTGCTGCCACAGGGCGCGCGCGGCAGGGGCGTATTCGCGCCTTCCATCCCCCGGGGACCAACCGACATAGGTGCCCCAATTGACGCCAACCACGCCGATATTCTTGAGCAAGAGGATATTGGTTTGCAGCGTGGGAATGCCGCCACCAGCAAAACCCACCACGACAAGGTTCCCGCCATCCGTAAGACAGCGCAGGCTTTCATCAAAGGCCGGGCCACCAATGGTATCCACCAGGCAATCCACACCGCGCCCGCCTGTGGCGGCGCGCACTGCATCACGGAAGGGGGCCGCGCTATCCAACACCGCATCAGCACCGCGGGCGCGCAGCATTTCGTGCTTCGCCACTCCCGCGCGCGCAATCACCTTCGCGCCACACGCCTTGGCGATTTCAACTGCGGCGAGGCCAACCCCACCCGCTGCGCCATGCACCAGCACCCAATCGCCTGCCTTGATCTTACCACGCCAGAGCAGCGCGGCGCCGGCGGTGGGATAGGAAATCGGGAAAGCCACGGCCGGTTCCAAAGGCAAGCCATCCGGAATGGCGATAGTGTGGATATCATCGGCGATGGCTTCTTCCGCCATGCCACCCCAATCCACCACGGCGAAAACACGTGTACCGGGCGGCGGCGCATCCGCATCCGGTGACGCTTCCAGCACGGTGCCGACAATTTCCGTCCCAGGCGTGAAAGGCAAAGGCGGTTTGCGTTGGTATTTGCCGGCCACCACCAGCTGCGTGGCAAAGGAAACCCCCGCCGCCGCGACCTTTATGCGGACACTGCGCGGGCGAAGCACCGGGCGCGGCACATCCTTGATTTCCAGCGCATCAAAATCCCGCCAGCTTTCGCAAATGATCGCGCGCATTAAGCGGCCTCATCCTGCATGATCATATCGGCACCTTTTTCGCCAATCATGATGGTTGGCACATTGGTGTTGCCGGTGGTCAGCGTCGGCATGATTGAGGCATCAATGACCCGCAGCCCCGCAATGCCGCGCAGCCTGAGCCGACTATCCACCACACTCGCCGGATCTTCACCCATGCGGCAGGTACCGACCGGGTGATAGATGGTGGTGCCATATTGCCGGGCGAAGGCGAGCAATTCATCATCGCTCTGCACTTCAGGCCCCGGCAGAATTTCCTTCACGCTATAGGGCGTGATGGCGGCCTGTGCGAAAATCTGCCGCACCATGCGCAGCCCGCGCGCGAGCAATTCCTGATCGCTCCGTGCTGAGAGGTAATTTGGCCGAATGGCAGGTTTCTCGAAGGGATCAGCTGATTTCGCCATGACGGTGCCGCGGCTATCGGGCTTCACCGGGCAAATGGCGCAGGTCATGCCCGGCTCTTTCTCAAGCACCCCGAATTGCCCGAGCGCATAGCTTGCCGGCGTGAACAGCAATTGGAGATCAGGGCTGGCGAGCCCTTCACGCGAACGCGCGAAAACCTGCGCCGTGGTCACGCCAAAAGTCAGCGCGCCATTGCCCAGCGCGAAGAAGCGCGCCACCTGTTCCACCAAGCGCAGCCCGCGCGCCAATTGATTGGTGCTGATGCTGTCCTTCACGCGATGCTGCACGCGTGTGACGTAATGATCCTGCAGATTGGCGCCCACTTGGGGCATATCCTGCACCACCTCAATCCCCAGCGCGCGCAAATGCTCGGCCGGACCAATGCCCGAGATCTGCAGCACATGCGGCGAATTGACCGCGCCACCGGACAGGATCACTTCCCGCCGCGCGCGGATTTGCTTGAGTGTGCCGCCCTGGCGGAATTCCGCGCCGACGCAGCGTTTGCCTTCGAATAGCAACCGCATGACCTGGGCTTCGGTTTCCACCTGCACCTTATCCCCCGCCTGCGCCAGATAGGTGCGCGCGGTCGAACCGCGCCAACGGCCAATCCGCGTCATTTGCGAATAGCCGACACCTTCCTGTTCAACGCCATTCAAATCGCGGCGGAAAGGATGGCCCGCCTGCTGCGCCGCTTCGATGAAGCGATGCGTCAGCGGCAGAATGGTGCGGTAATCTTCCACCTGCAAAGGCCCATCCTGGCCGCGCACGGCAGGATCGCCGCCATTGCGATAGGTTTCGCTGCGGCGAAACAGCGGCAGCACTTCATCATAGCTCCAGCCGCGGCAGCCCATTTGCGCCCAAAGATCGAAATCGGCCGGATTGCCGCGCACATAAAGCATGCCGTTGATGGAAGAGGTGCCGCCCAGAGTCCGCCCGCGCGGCCAGCGGATTTCACGGTTATTGCTGCCCGCATCGGCTTCCGTGGTGTAGCCCCAATTCACCAGCTTTTGGTTCTGCATCAGCTTCAGCATGCCGGCGGGGATATGGATCCAGGGGTGGCGATCCTTGGGCCCAGCTTCCAGCAATGTCACGCGCCGCCCGGCCGTCCCCAACCGGCTTGCCACGACGCAGCCGGCGGAACCCGCACCAATCACCAAATAATCCGTTTCCATCGCTTCGCCCTCAATCCAGCTTGATGCGCGCATCGCGCACCAGCTTGCCCCAACGATCATATTCGGTGCGCACGAAACGCGCATAATCTTCCGGGCTATCGGCCACGGGCTCTGCACCCAGCGCATCAAAACGCGCGCGGGTTTCGGGATTGCGCGCGGCGCTGGCGACGGCCTGCTGCAAGCGTGCGATAATGGCGGGCGCTGTGCGTGCTGGTGCCCAGATGCCGTACCAGGTGGCAATCTCATAACCAGGCACGCCGGCTTCGGCGATGGTGGGCAAATCCGGGAAGGGCGCGATGCGGCTTTTCGTCGTCACTCCCAAGGCACGCAAGCGGCCATCACGCACCGCGCCCGCACTCGCCGGCACCGAATCAAACATCGCCTGCACCGTGCCCGCGATCAAATCCTGCCCGGCCGGGCCGCTGCCGCGATAGGGTACATGCACCAGATCAGTTCCGGTCATCAGCTTGAACAATTCCCCTGCCAGATGCGGCGCACCACCTTGAGAAGACGACGCATAAGCAATCTTGCCAGGATTGGCGCGCGCATAGGCGATGAATTCCGCCACACTGCGCACCGGCAGCGCCGGGTTAACTACCAGCCAGAGCGGCACGGCAGCGATATTCGTCACCGGCGCGAAATCCGCCAGCACGTCAATCGGCATATTGGGTGTCAGATGCGGCACAATCACATGGGCCGAGGCATTGACCAGAAAGGTACTGCCATCAGGTGCGGCGCGCGCCGCTTGCTCAGACCCAATCAGCCCATTGGCGCCAGCGCGATTTTCCACCACGAAAGGCTGCCCAAGCGGGCCTTGCACGGCTTGCGCGACGATGCGGCCCATAATGTCGGTGGGCCCACCGGGTGGATAGGGCACAATGAAGCGCACCGGTCGGTTTGGCCATTCCGGCGCCTGCGCCCGCGCGGCAAATGGCAGCAAGGCTCCGGCAATTGCGGCGCGGCGAGTGATCTTCATGGCTGGCCCCTTCCCTAATCCTGATTTGGCGTCAGGATAGGCATGATTTGGCGCTGGAGGAAACGCGATGAATGAAGCGATGCGGCCCTATAAGGGGCTTCGGGTGCTGGATGCTGGCCAGGGCATTGCCGGGCCCTATTGCGGCATGATGCTGGCCGCCTGCGGCGCCGATGTCATCAAGCTGGAACCACCCGAAGGCGATTGGTCACGCGGGCTTGGCACGGCCAAGGATACGGTCTCCGTCATGACGGTGTGTTTCAATCGCGGCAAGCGATCCGTCGTGCTGGATTTGAAATCGGAAGAAGGCAAACGCGCCGCGGCCGCCTTGGCGGCACAAGCCGATGTGCTGATTGAAGCCTTCCGCCCCGGTGTGGCGGCACGCATTGGCCTTGGGCCGGAAAACGCGAAAGCCGACGCAGTGTGCCTTTCCATTTCCGGCTTCGGGCAAAGCGGCCCCTATGCTGAGCGGCCGTGTACGGATTCCGTGGCGCAAGCCTTTTCCGGCTTTGTCAGCCTGAATGAAGGTGCGGATGGTGCGCCGCATAAGGCGGGCGCCTTCATCGCCGATATGGCGACGGGGATTTATGCATTTTCTGCTGTGCAAGTGGCGCTTGCTGCGCGCGCGCAGGATACCACGCCGCGTCGGCGCGTGATTGACATGTCACTCATGGCCGCGACCTCCAATCTGCTGACGCATCAGATCGGCGAATGGGGTGTGCAGGGCAAATCCGCCGCGCCACCCAATGCGCCGGCGGGGGCCTATCGCGCCTCGGATGGCGGCTGGGTGATGATTACGCTGGTGCGTGAAGCGGAATGGCCGAAGCTCTGTGGCGCCTTGGGCCTTGCCGATATCGCCGCCGATCCGCGCTTTTTGAATTTCGATTTGCGCTGGGCCAATCGGGAAGCACTCTATGCGATTATTCGCGCTGCCTTCCTGAAGAAGCCCGTCGCGGAATGGGTAACGATCCTACAGGGTGAAAGGCTGCTCGCTGACCGTGTGAATACGCCGCTTGATTGGTTGGCGAATGAACATGTGGTGGCCTATGGCGCCGCCGCACGCATTCCGCAGCCGCAATTGGGTGCGGTGCCGCTGCCGATGCTGCCGGGGCTTGGCCACTGGGTCGCGGAAGCCCCGGCGCTTGGCCAGCATACGGCGGATGTGCTGGCCGAGTTGGGGTAAGGCGCTCCGCTCCTCAATTATGCGGAAGTCTTAGCCCCGGTTCATCCCAGTGCATCGCCACCAGCTTCCCGCTGGTGGAGAGCGTGATATAGGCGGTGCGCATATCCGGCCCACCGAAGCAGATATTGGTCGGCATGCGTTCGGGCATTTTCACGGTGCGGAGAATCTCGCCCGAAGGTGACACGGTGGTGATTTCCCCCGCCACCAGTGTCGCCACAATGATATTGCCCGAAGCCGCAATCGCGATGCTGTCCAAGCGCCTGTAGCCAGGGAATTGGCACAGCACGCGCCCACCCGCGCTGGATGGCCAGGGTTCCTTTTTCAGCTTGCCGGGACCTTCAATATCCCAGGCCCAAAGCCGGCCGGTTTCGGTCTCAGCCACATAGAGCGTTTTGCCATCAGGGCTGATGCCAATCCCATTGGCGCCGCCGAATATCGGGAAGGCCGCCTCCACCACCTGCGATCCATCTTCTGATGCCCAATAGGCGCCGCCATGGTCGCGATCGCGCGGGCGCACCTTGCCGAGATCGGAAAACCAGAAGCCACCCTTACCATCGAACATCAAATCATTGGGGCCGCGCAAAGGTCGCCCATCACACACACGGATCAGCGCTTCAACCTTACCGGTGGCCGGATCAATCTTTTCGATCCGCCCGCCGGAATAATCCGGGGCCTGGCTGGTTGGGCGCAGAAAGCCTGGTTCATCATGCCAGGAAAAGCCGCCATTATTGCAAACATAGAAACTACCATTCGGCCCCAGCGCCAAGCCATTCGGCGCGCCTTCGACGGTCGCGATGGTGGTCTTGGTGCCATTGGGCGCCACTTTCGTGATGCGCCGCGCCTCGATTTCCACCAACGCCACGGACCCATCGGGCATGGCAACGGGGCCTTCGGGGAAGCGCAGCCCCTCGGCCAGGATTTTGAGGTCGGGTGTGGCAACATGAACGGCCATGGTTTCCTCCTGTATCGTTTGTCCGGATCATGGCCCTGTTTTGCGCCGCTGCGAAGCCTTGACGTCAGGCGCCTTCGGGGGAAGCCTTCACCCCATGAAAACCGCCCCTGATCCCGTCACGCTCTCGGTCCTCGATAACCGTTTCCGCGCCATTGTGGAGGAAATGGGGGAGGCGATGCTGCGCACCGCCTATTCGCAAATCCTGAACTCGTCCCGCGATTTCTCTATCGCGCTGTGTGATGCCGAAGCGCGGCTGGTGGCGCAGGCGGATCATATCCCGGTGCATGTCGGCGCCATGCCCTTTGCCGTGCAGGCAGTGCGCGATGCCTTTGGCGATAGCGTACAGGAAGGCGATATCTATCTGTTGAACGACCCCTATCATGGCGGGTCGCATTTGCCGGACCTCACGGCCATTGTGCCGGTCTTTGCCGAAGGGCGCTTGGTATTCTGGTCGGTCGTGCGCGCGCATCACACGGATATCGGTGGCGCGACCCATGGCGGTTATAATCCGGGGGCGACGGAGATTTGGCAGGAGGGCTTGCGTGTACCGCCCATTCTGCTTGGCCAGGGGCGCCTGCCGCGCGAAGATCTGGTGCGCATGATCATCACCAATACGCGGCTTGCGCGCGATGTACGCGGTGATCTGATGGCGATGATCGGCGCCGCGCATCTCGGCGAAAAGCGCCTGCTGTCAGTGCTCGCGCGTTACGGCGCTGATACCACCGTGGCTGCGGTGGATGCCATCTTGAAGCTGGCAGAAGCGCATACCAGGCGCATCATTTCCACCTGGTCCGATGGCACCTGGCTGGGTGAGGCATTTCTGGATGATGATGGCTTTGGCGGTAAGGATATCGCCATTCGTGCGCGTGTCACGAAACAGGGTGATCATCTGACCGTGGACCTCACGGAAAGCGCGCCGCAGACGCCTGGCTTCGTCAATTCATCCTATCCCAATATGGCCAGTGCGGTGCGCATGGCGCTCGCCTTCCTGCTGGACCCCGAAGTGGCGAAGAATGATGGCTGCTTTAGGCCCCTCACCATCAAGGCGCGCGAAGGCACGGTGGTCTGGGCCGCCGAAGGTGCGCCAGTCACCATGTGCACATCGCATTGTTCGAATGAGATTGTGGAGGCGGTGGTCAAGGCGCTGGCCAATGCCTGCCCGGATCGCGCCATGGGTGGTTGGGGCCGGCGTTTTCGCGTGGCGATCAAGGGGCGCGATCCGCGCCGGCCGGGGCGCTTCTTCGTCTGGCATATGTTCCATGCGCGCCCGGGCGGCGGCGGTTCTTCCGGCGGCGATGGCTGGTCCACTGCGGGCGAATGGCATTCCGCCGGCGGTTTGAAATTTGGCAGTGTGGAAATGGCGGAAGCGCGTTTCCCGCTGTATTTTGCGCGCCATGAATTCCGCCCCGGCAGCGCGGGTGATGGTACCTATCGCGGCGGGCTGGGTGGCGATTTGCTGCTGAAGCTGGAAACCGATGGCCCGGCGGTGGCGAATACCGCCGGCGATGGTGTGCGTTACGGCGCGGCGGGGATGCTGGGTGGCCAGGATGGCTTGCCGCATCATTATCGGCTGGAACGCGCCGATGGCAGCGCGCGGGATTTGCGCACCAAGGAAGTCGGCATTCCACTGGCGCCAGGGGATCAATTGCATGTGCTCTCTGGTGGCGGTGGGGGCTGGGGGCCACCCGAGAAACGTGATCCCGCCGCGCGCGCGGCTGATGCGGCGGAGGGTTTGGTATGACCTATCGTATTGGCGTTGATGTCGGTGGCACTTTTACCGATGTGGTCTGTGTCGCCGCTGATGGCACCACGACGCTTGCCAAGGCGGCCAGCACGCCGGCGGATCAATCGGAAGGCGTGGTCGCGGGGCTTGCCGTCCTCGCGGAAACCCTTGGCGTCACACTCGTTGATCTGCTGCGCCAGACCGAACGCATCGTCCATGGCACCACGGTGGCCACCAATGCGTTGTTGGAACGCAAAGGGGCGAAGATTGCGATGCTGACTACGGAGGGGCATCGCGACGTGATTGAAATGCGTGAGGGTCTGAAGCCCGAACGCTACAATATGCGCCTGCCCGCCGCGCCCGCGCTGGTATCGCGCCGCTTGCGGCTTGCGGTGCGCGAAAGGTTGCGCCCGGATGGGCAGGTGGAAGTGCCGCTGGATCACGCCTCCCTCAATGCCGCGATTGAACAATTGCGCGCGGAAAAGGTGGAAGCGGTCGCGGTGTGTTTCCTCCATTCCTGGCGCGATGCGCGGCATGAAAACGCCGCTGCCGAGGCATTACGCGCAGCCTTGCCTGGGGTTTTCATCACCACCTCGGCGGAAGTGCTGCCGCAGATCAAGGAATTTGAACGCGTCTCCACGGCGGCGGTGAATGCCTATGTCGGCCCGATTGTGTCGCGCTATCTGGCGCGGTTGCGCGGGCGTTTGGAACAGGCGGGCTATGGCGGGCCGGTGTTTGTCATTCTCTCCCATGGTGGTGTGGCGCCGGTGGAAGAAGCGGCGCGCTTGGCGGCGGGCACAGCGCTGTCAGGCCCGGCGGGCGGTGTTGCGGCCGGTGTTGCCTTGGCGGAACGCGGCCTTGGGCAAGATCTGATCACTTTTGATGTCGGCGGCACCTCCACCGATATTGCGTTGATCCAGGAAGGCGATGCCGCGCTGGGCCGTGGCCGCGATGTGGCGGGTGAGCGTATTGCGCTGGAAAGCCTGGATATCGTGACCCTTGGCGCGGGCGGTGGTTCCATCGGCCATATCGGCGCGGGCGGCACCTTGCAGGTTGGTCCACGCAGCGCCGGCGCGGTGCCGGGGCCGGCGGCCTATGGCCAGGGTGGCACGGAACCGGCGGTGACGGATGCCAATCTGGTGCTGGGCTATCTGGATGCCGCGAATTTCCTGGGTGGCAAGCGCAAGCTGGATATGGCGGCGGCGGAACGCGCTTTTGCGACACTCGGCGCCAAGCTTGGGCTGGATGCCATGGCCGCGGCAGCGGGTGTGCACAGGCTGGCGAATATCCGCATGGCGGATGGGATTCGTGTCGCGACCGTCAGGCGCGGCGTTGATCCGCGTGATTTCTGCCTATTGTCTTTCGGCGGTGCGGCTGGGCTGCATGCCAGTGCGGTGGCGCGGGAATTGGGCATGCAACGCGTCGCAGTGCCTTTCTTTGCGGCGGGGCTTTCCGCCTGGGGCATGCTGCATACGGATTTGCGCTACGAGATGGCGCGCAGCGAATTGAATACGGGCGGCGTGCCAGATGATGATGCGTTGCGCGCCATTTGGGCTGCGCTGGAAACGGAAGGCCGTGCGCGAGTCGCCAGTTGGTTTGGTGGCACGGTGGAAACACGCCGCGCGGCGGATATGCGCTATGGCGAACAGGTTTTTGATATCGCCGTGCCGCTCGATCATGTCGCCTGGGAAGGGGCAGGGCTTGCCGACCGGCTCCGCGATGCTTTCCACGCCCGCCATGAAGCGCTGTTCACCTATGCGCTCCGGCAGGAAGAAGTGGTGCTGGTGAATGCCAGGCTCGCGGTGATTGGCCGCTTGCCGCCCATGCCCGCACCGGCCGGCAAGGCGGCAGGTGCCATGGCAGCGCCGCGCGCTACGCGGCGTATCGTGCTGGAAGAAGGCCCGGTTGAAGTGCCGGTCTATGATTTTGCCGCCCTTGGCGCGGATCAACCGGTGGCGGGACCCGCGATTGTTGAAAGCGATACCACCACAGTGTTGTTGTTGCGGGGAGATACCGCACGCATGGATGCGCGCGGCTGGCTCGACATCGCCTTACCGACGGAAAGCTAGAGCGTGTTGCGTTCACATGGCTTCACGCAACCCGCTCTAGTTCAATATTTTTCGAGCATCTTCACCCGTTCAGATGATTCCATCTGAACGTGATCTGCTCTTAGCGGCGGTTGCTGTGATGCCGCCGCCGCAAGGCCTCGCCTCACCTTGCAGGGGTGGGTGGTGGCAGGCTTGGGGCGGCGGGGGCAGCGGGCGTCGCGGGCTTGTCGGCGGCGATGCTTTCACCCTGCCGCGCGGTCCATTGACCGGCGCTTTCCAATTGCCGACCCGTCCAGCGCATGGCGCGCCCAAAGGCAGAGGTGGTTTCCTCGGCCGCCTTGCCCACCGCGGCGCCGGCGCGGTCCGTCAGGCTCGGCGCCGCTGGCGATGACGGCGCGGCTTGGGCTGGTGCAGCTTGCGGCGCGCTGGATTGCGGTGCCGGTGTTGGCGGCGGCAGGCTTTGCGCCAGGCTTGCGCCACTCACACCCACCCAAAAAGCAAGGATCAACTGCCGCATTGACGTTTCTCCTGAAAGCGCATTCGCAAAACCGCTAAATGCCACGCTGAGTTCAGCCAAGCACCAGCATCACCCAAAAGGGTAGCGTCAGCAAAGAAGCGATATGTTCGGTTGTGGTAATCGCTGCCATTAATTTCGCATCACCACCCAATGCACGCGCCATCACATAGGATGTCGCAGCGGTGGGCAGCGCCATGAAGATCACGGCCGCCGCCAAGGGCAAGGCTTCCAGCCCGCTCAACCGTCCCAGCGCATAGGTAATGGCCGGCATCCCGATCAATTTGAGAATCCCGGTCAGTGCCTGGGTTGGGATCCGGTCCGTGAAGGATTCCAGGGACAAGGCCGCGCCAACGCATAACAGGCCGAGCGCCACGGAAGCCCGCCCCAAAGCCTCAATGGTTGGCTTCAGGCCCGGCGGAAAGCCACCAAGCGCTGCGATGGTGAAACCCAGCACGCAGGCGATCATCAGCGGGTTCAGCGTCAATTGCCGCAGGATCGCCAATGGCCTTGGGCGGCCCTGGCTGCCTGCCATGGCAAAGGCCAGCGTCGTGACGCTTTGCACGAAAGGCACAATGATCCCGGTGGCCACCGCACCAAAGCCGGTGCCCGGGGCGCCGAAGATCGCCCCGACAATGGCAAAGCCCATCAGATTATTGAACCTGATGCCGCCTTGCAGAATGGATGTCATGGCGGGGTGCCCATGCCCCATCACCCGCGCCAGCAGCACCGAAATCACCGTGCCGGTCGCGAGCGCCCCCCAAATGGTAAAGGCCATGGCCCCCAAGGGCAGCCGCGCCGGGTCAACCTGCGATAACGCCGCCAGAATAAGGCTTGGCAGCAGGACCCAGTAGATCAGCTTTTCCATCCCGGCCCAAACCGCATCCACCGGCAGAAGAAAGCGCTTCAGCACGGCGCCCAAGGCCAGCAGCGCAAAAGCCGGGACGAAAGCATCCAACCAGAGTGCCATGATGAAAAGCTCAGATCCGGTGCGGGGCTGCGGGGGGCGCAGTCCAGAATGGCGGGGGCGGCGCCAGCGCGATGGCATTGAGGCATACCGCTTCGGTCACGCGCCGCGGCCCAACCAAGCGTGCCGCTGCATGGGTCAGAATAAGCTGCTGGCCTTCCAGGTAGAAAACCAGATCCAAACGGCAGGCTTCGGCCTGATAAAGCCAGATTTCGGCAGCCCCTTCGCGGCGCCGCAGCGCCGGATCCCCAAGCGCCGCCTGGATGGCGTGCGGTTCCTGGCCCAAGAGGGCCGCAGCCTGGGCCGGTGGGCGGGACCCCATAGCACGCGGCGGCGCTGGGGCGGGCAGCGCCACGCGTTGACCGCCGCTTGGCATCGTCGCGGTTGGTCTGCTGGCAGCAGGCGAACCAGGCGCACCGGCGACAACCGCAAGACTTGCGCGCAGGTCAGTCAAGGCCTGATCCAATCCCTGGGAAGCAGCCTCGCCCCCTGGTTGATGACAAGCCGCCATCATGATGCAGGCGACAGAGGAAAGGCTTTTCAAGCCTTGGAAAGCCTTAGGCCCCTGCCCCGCTGAGTGATGGGGCAGAGGGCGAAATCGCCATCCAATCCAGCGCACCGCGCCGAATCAGGCGTCGGAAGCCTCATTGCTACGCGCCGGGGGGGCCACCGCCATGGGGGCGCTGCTCGGCGCATCGGTGATCATTTCCATTTTACCGGAGAGTTGGCCGCCATCTTCCACGCTCAGGCGGCGGCAGCGCGCCACGCCCAGAACCCGGCCCGTGGAACGGATGATCAGGCTGCCATTCGCGGTCAGCGTGCCATCAAACACGCCGGCAATATCGGCATCTTCCACCTGCACTTCGCCCTTGAAAACACCGGAATGGCCAATGGCCAATTCCTGCGCCTGGAGCAATTGGCTTTCCATGGTGCCTTCGATGACGATCCGTTCGGCTTCCGTCACGCTGCCTTGGATGCTGATGCCCTTGCCGAGCAGCAGCACGCGCTTTTCGCCACCTTCGGCACGCGCACCGGTGCGCGGCGCGGTGGTGGGTGACGCAGCGCGGCTGACCGGCGCAGCCGGCTTCGGCGCCGCCGGGGCTGGGGTGCTGGGGGCTGGGGGCACCATGGCCGCGGGGCGGAAGGGCGGCACGGCCAGATCAGGATCGCGCGCGGCAGGGATGCTCGTCGCTTCTGGCGTGGATGTGGTGGAGCCTTCTTCCTTGCGGCGGAATAGAGACATGATGACCCCCTGTGGATTCGTTCAATGAGAGTATTTGGCTAGCACGCGCTTCACCGGCACCACAACGCCAGAAGATGGGTTATCCCCCGTTTTTGGCTTTGCTGCGCAATTACCAAATCAAATGGTGAAATATTCACGCTGCGCCGCGTTGTGCATTTGGCATCGTGCGCAACAGCAAATGCACCGCCGCCGCCGTGCCGATCACCGGCACCAGCAGATTGAGCAATGGCACCAATGCCATGAGCGCAAGCGCCACACCAAGCCACCAGCCCTGCCAGCGCAAATGCTGCCACGCGATGCGTGAATGCGGCAGATTCATCCGCCGCAAGGCAACCCCGCGCACCATCCCCGCCCCGAAAGCATGCGCCGCAATCAGCAGCGCGATGACCGAACCAAGAATCGGGATGAAAAAACAGGGCAGCAACAAAAGCTGCAACGCCATGAGCTTCAGCCCGAACCAGGCGCCCCATCCTGCCTGCGCCAGCAGTGATGCGCCCGTAGGTGGCGGCAGGCCCGGGTAATGGCGCCGTTCCACGGCGGCCGCGATGGTATCGGTGAATTGCGCGGCCAGGGTGACGGTGATGGGCAGAAACAGCCACCAACCGAGAAAGATACCCGCCGCCGCGCCACCGGCTTGGGTTATCCAAGTGAGCCAGGCCGGCCCACCCGCTGCGACCCAAGCCGCCAACGCGGCCGCGCCCCAGATCAGCAAGGCGATGCTCGCCAGCGCCCCCAAGGCGCCCAGGATCAAGGGCAGGCGCAGGGCAGGATCGCCCAATTGGCGAAAGGCAAGGAAAAGCGCTTGGGGCATGGTGGACGCCACCCTCGCCCAAGGCTAATCCCCGCGCAATCTTTTCCCGGAGCCCGGCCCATGACCCCCTCAAGCCTTGATATTCTTGGCATCGGCAATGCCATTGTGGATGTATTGGCGGGCGCCGAGCATCGTTTTCTGGCGGAACATGGCATGGCCAAGGGCGGCATGGCGCTGATCGGCACCGACCAGGCCGAGGCGATTTACGCTGCCATGGGTCCAGGAATTGAAAGCAGCGGCGGGTCCGCGGCCAATACTTGTGCAGTGGCAGCAGGGCTTGGCGCCAAGGTCGGCTATCTGGGCAAGGTCGCGGATGACGGCCTGGGCCAGGTATTCCGCCATGACATCACCGCCGCTGGGGTCGCTTTCCCGACGCCGCCGCTTTCAGGCGGAGCCCCCACCGCGCGCTGCCTTATCCTGGTGACGCCTGACGGGCAGCGCACCATGAACACCTTCCTGGGCGCCTGCGTGACCTTCGGGGAGGCGGATCTGGACCAAGCCGCCATTGCCAGCGCGCGGATTGTCTATCTGGAAGGCTATCTTTTCGACCCGCCGGCGGCCCAGGCCGCCTTCCGCGCCGCCGCCCGCATCGCGCATCAGGCCGGCCGGCAAGTGGCGATTACGCTTTCTGATCCCTTCTGCG
>JACCED010172241.1_pt1 | contig 26786 bp, 29 predicted proteins | sample 7455021 | NCBI WGS metagenome assembly JACCED01 (sample SAMN15323456, study PRJNA562643) | freshwater metagenome | isolation source: river surface water | place: USA:Blue River Watershed | collected 2017-08-19 | reverse complement strand
CATGCGTAAGGAGCTCTAGTTAGAACGAACGTGGCAAACCGAGCAAATGCTCTGCAACGTAGGAATAAATCAGATTCGTTGAGATTGGCGCCACTTGGTAGAGACGAGTTTCTCTGAACTTACGCTCAACATCGTATTCGCAGGCAAAGCCAAAGCCACCATGGGTTTGCATGCAGACATTCGCAGCTTCCCACGAGGCCTTTGCAGCTAGATACTTCGCCATATTCGATTCAGCACCACAGGGCTCATGACGATCAAAAAGCTCACAAGCCTTAAAGCGCATCAGATTGGCTGCTTCGGTCTCAATATAGCTATCTGCAATCGGAAACTGGATTCCTTGATTTTTACCAATTGGGCGATCAAAGACCACCCGATCATTAGCATAACGTCGTGCGCGATCAATAAACCAATAGGCATCACCAATACACTCAGCCGCAATTAAGGTGCGCTCTGCATTGAGACCGTCCAGAATGTATTTGAATCCTTGACCCTCAACACCGATTAAGTTCTCAGCAGGGATTTCAAGATTGTCAAAGAACACCTCATTGGTTTCATGATTCACCATATTTGCAATCGGACGAACGTCCATTCCCTTACCAATTGCCTGATGAAGATCAACGATAAAGATGGACATGCCCTCTGACTTTTTCTTGACATCTGCTAGAGGAGTAGTACGTGCCAGAAGGATCATTAAGTCAGAATGTTGAATACGTGAGATCCATACCTTCTGCCCATTGATTACATAGCGATCACCTTTTTTGACTGCAGTAGTCTTGAGCTTGGTGGTATCGGTGCCTGTGGTTGGTTCGGTCACGGCCATACTTTGTAAGCGAAGTTCACCAGAGGCAATCTTCGGTAGATATAGTTTCTTTTGCTCATCAGAGCCGTGGCGCAGCAAGGTGCCCATGTTATACATCTGACCATGGCATGAGCCCGCATTACCGCCTGAGAGATTAATCTCTTCCATGATGACTGAGGCCTCTGCGAGACCCAGGCCAGAGCCACCGTACTGTTCCGGTATTAAAGCTGCTAACCAACCCGCCTCAGTAATTGCCGTAACAAAGGCCTCTGGGTAACCACGTTCGTGATCCACTTGTTGCCAGTAAGCAGAGTCATAGCGAGAACATAAATCCCGTAATGCCTCGCGCATCTCTTGAAATTGGTCGGGCTTTGGAATGGGGTGAGTCATAAGAACTTAGTTGATTAATTTATTGGTGATATCAATAGTTTAAGCTAGATACTTATTTGTTTAATAGGCTGATTAGAATGCATCAAATTCTTTCTGGAATCCGTGTCTTAGAGCTAGGGCAATTAATTGCAGGACCCTTTGCCGCCAAGACCTTGGCTGATTTTGGGGCGGAGATTATTAAGGTGGAATCTCCTCAAGAAGGTGATCCTCTGAGGAAGTGGCGCATGATTCATGAGGGCACTTCAGTATGGTGGCAGGCGCAATCCCGTAACAAACAATCCATCTGCATTGATTTACGAGTGAAGGAAGGTCAAGACATCGTCCGCCGTTTGGCCAAAGAGGCTGATGTGCTGATAGAGAACTTCCGACCTGGCACCATGGAGAAGTGGGGCATGGGTTGGGATGAACTGCATACGCTTAATCCTAAGCTCATCATGCTGCGTGTATCGGGATACGGCCAAGATGGACCGCGACGGGATGAGCCTGGCTTTGCCGCGATTGCAGAAGCAACAGCTGGGCTTCGCTACATCACAGGACATCCTGGCGAGGTACCAGCGCGAGCCGGTTTATCACTGGGCGATACGATTGCAGGTCTACATGGCGCCCTTGGCGTCTTGCTAGCACTCTATGAGCGCGATGCCAGGGGCGGTGAAGGTCAGATGATTGATGTGGCTTTGTATGAGGCGGTGTTTAACTTAACCGAGAGTTTGTTGCCTGAATACCATGTCTTTGGGGCGGTGCGCCAACCAGCTGGGGGAGCGTTACCAGGCATCGCACCATCCAATGCCTATCCTTGCTCAGACGGGCAATATGTTTTGATTGCAGCCAATGGTGATTCTTTGTTCAAACGTCTAATGGAGTTAATTGGCCGGGCAGACCTAGCAAATGATCCCGATCTCGCCAGAAATGATGGGCGAGCAAAACGTGCAGAAGAAATTGATCAAATTATTGGAGAGTGGAGTAAGCAAAGAACTCTCGAAGGTATCCTAAGTGCTTTGCAAAGTATTGCTGTGCCAGCTGGTCGTATTTATACCGCTAAAGATATTGCTGAGGATCCGCATTACCGTGCCCGAGGTGTGATTCAGACGGTTGAGAGCGCGGGCGGACTTAAAGTAGAGATGCCCGGAGTTGTTCCTAAACTATCTAACAATCCTGGAGCTATTCGTCATCGTGCCCCAACCCTGGGTGAGCATACCGACATCATTTTGCAATCGCTCGGTCTAAGTGCAGAGCAAATTAAAGCTTTAAAAGAAGCGGGCATCCTTCATTAATGGAAGCTGCGATTCAGACTCTATTGCAGTGGTTTGGAATGCCCACTGTGGGCTTGCCCGCTGTGTTTATTGTGGCAATGGTCTCAGCCACCTTAATCCCAATGGGTTCAGAGCCTGTTTTATTTGCTTACGTTAGCTTAAAGCCGGATGACTACTGGTTGGCAATTGCTGTAGCTACAGTGGGCAATACGATTGGGGGAATGATTAATTGGTGGCTAGGACTCTTGGCACGCAATACCTACGAATCTCTAAAGGGAAAGACAAATTCTCGGGCACAAGTCTGGCTGGAGAAGCGGGGACCACCCATGTTGTTATTGTCTTGGTTGCCCGCAATAGGCGATCCTTTGTGTTTGGTCGCCGGCTGGCTACGCTTTAATTGGTTGCAGTGCTTGATTTACATGGCGATTGGAAAACTGTTGCGCTATATCACCCTAACGTGGTTGCTGACAGAAATACCAAAGTCTTTTTGGCAAGGATTAGGAAGCTTCATCGGCCTATAAGAATATGATGTTGGTTTAGTCTAGTTATTTGGGGATTTAAACATGGTCTTAAAAGGTAAAACAGCATTGGTCACAGGCTCAACTAGCGGGATTGGTTTGGCAATGGCCAAGGCAATGGCTAAGCAGGGCGCCAATGTAATGATGAACGGCTTTGGTGATAAGGACGCTGCAATGGCTGAGGTCAAAGCTTATGGCGTAGAAGTCGATTATCACGGTGCTGATATGAGCAAACCTGCTGAGATTGCACAAATGATTACCGCCTGTGAGCAGCGCTTTGGAAGTATTGATGTGCTCATTAATAACGCGGGTATTCAGCATGTGGCTAATGTGGAAGATTTTCCTGTCGACCGCTGGGACGCAGTCATTGCAATAAATTTAAGCTCAGCATTTCATGCAACGCGACTAGCGCTCCCTAGTATGAAGCAACGCAACTGGGGTAGGATCATTAATATTGCTTCGGTCCATGGTTTAGTGGCTTCGATGCAAAAGGCCGCCTATGTAGCCGCCAAGCATGGCATCATCGGTTTGACCAAAGTGGTAGCGTTAGAGACCGCTCATACAGGTGTGACCTGTAATGCGATTTGCCCTGGGTGGGTATTAACACCGTTGGTTCAAAAACAAGTTGATGCACGCGCCGAACGTGAAAACATGTCTAATGATGCCGCCAAGCATGCTTTAGTCTCTGAGAAGCAACCGTCTGGGGAGTTTGTTAAGCCAGAACAGTTAGCTGCTCTGGCTGTATTTTTATGCGGGCAAGATGCCTCCGAAGTCAGAGGGGCAGCATGGAATATGGATGGTGGCTGGACCGCACAGTAGTGCTTGCACATCGAATAAAAATAATAAAGTGAAAGTTCGGATATGCATCGGATCGTAATTGTTGGCGGTGGCGCAGGCGGCCTAGAGTTAGCTACCCGATTGGGGGATCGCTATGGTCCTCGTAAAGGAAAGTCTGGAAAACTATCCATCACGCTAATCGATAAAAATCGAACCCATATCTGGAAGCCAAAACTACACGAGATTGCTGCTGGCAGTATGGATTTGGGCGATCACGAGGTTGATTACATTGCCCAAGCGCATTGGCATCATTTCACATACCGTATTGGTCAGATGATCGGTCTGGATCGTGAGCGCCAAGAGGTAATTGTTGCCCCTTATTACGATGATCAAGGAATTGAGATTACGCCACAGCGTGCAGTGCCTTATGACACACTAGTTCTCTCTATCGGTAGTCTCAGTAATGATTTTGCAACGCCCGGCGTAGAACAATTTGCCCTTCGCTTGGAGTCGCAAAATGATGCCAAGCACTTTCATACCAAAATGCTCAATGCCATTATTCGGGCGCAGGCGCAAACTACTCCACTATCCCCCGATCAATTACACGTTGCCATTATTGGTGCCGGCGCTACCGGTGTTGAGCTGGCAGCAGAGTTATATCGCACCACGCGCGAGGTGGTGTCTTATGGCCTAGACCGAGTGGATCCGAATAAAGATTTAAAGGTCAGTGTGATTGAAGCGGCCCCACGTATCTTGCCAGCTTTGCCACCTCGCTTATCCAGTGCCACCATGACTCTGTTAGAGCGCATGGGGGTAGAGGTAATTACCAACAAGAAGGTAGCCGAGGTTGTACCTAATGAAGTGCGATTTGCCGATGGCAGCAGATTACCTGCTGAGTTAATAGTATGGGCAGCGGGTGTAAAAGCCCCTGATTTCTTAAAAGAGATTGCTGGTCTTGAAACCAACCGTATTAATCAGTTAGCGGTTCTGCCAACATTACAAACAACCCGTGATTCAAATATCTTTGCCATGGGAGATTGTGCTGCTTGCCCATGGCCAGAGGCAAACGAAGGGAAGGGCGGGTTTGTGCCGCCGCGCGCTCAAGCTGCCCATCAACAGGCCTCGCATCTGTTTAAACAGATTCAGTTACGAATGGCCAATAAAGCCCTCAAGCCTTATCGTTATCGGGATTTTGGTTCTCTCGTCTCACTGGGTAAATACAGTTCAGTGGGTAGCATGATGGGAGGGTTGATTGGGGGCAATCTCATGATTGAAGGTAGTTTTGCTAAGCTGATGTATCTCTCTTTATATAAGATGCACGAGCTTGCATTGCATGGTTGGGTCAAGGTCAGCCTTGACACGCTAGCGCGGATGATTACCCGCCGCACAGAGCCGCACGTCAAATTACACTAGTTCAGTTGCGCTCTAATTTCAGCAGATTTATCCCAGAGGTTGGGCACTTGTGTGGATGAGTAGCCGGATACAAAGTTTTTGATTGCTCCAGAGTTGGGATCGTAGACGTGACGCTTCACACCACCAATATTGCCACCGTAGACATGAATACTAATGGAGGTTTTATCGGCAAACGCATTCTTCACAATATGAATATCCCCAATCGCAGGACTCACTTCGTCAATATCGCCTGGCATTAAGGTTTCTTCATGGCCAATGGGCGTTAATTTGCCATGGTTATCACGTTCATAGCGTTGCCCTTTTTCAGAGCCACGTAACATTCCAATCAGACCCCACACCATGTGATCATGAATTGGGGTGGCTTGTCCTGGGCCCCACACAAAGCTAACCACCGAGAACCGTTCTAAGGGATCAGTATGCAGGAGATACTGTTGGTAGAACTGCGGGTGCGGCACAGTGCAAAACTCAGGTAACCAGTCATCTGACGAAATAAGCTCTTTGAGGAGGGCTTTGGCTTTGGGGCGCACAAAGGACTCTTCTAGGGATTGCCCCATTAGGTGGGTCATTTGGGTCACAAAATGCCGTAACGGTGCAATGGTGTCCATATTTGAGATAGTCGATTTCATATAAGGCCTAGGTCTAAGGTTCATCCAATTATATGTATTTTTGTCAACTATTTGGAAACTGTGATTTTTGAGAAAGTCTATAAAATATAGGCCATACACAGCTTACTTGGAGCTCTAATGTTTGACCCCATCATGCTCAGTCGTATCCAATTTGCGGCTAATATCACCTTCCATATTTTATTTCCCACCATCACGATTGCACTCGGTTGGGTATTGTTTTATTTCAAGATCAAGTTCAATCGCACAGGTGATGTGTATTGGCAAGAAGCCTACCAATTTTGGGTGAAGGTATTTGCACTTTCATTTGCTTTGGGTGTCGTAAGTGGGATCACCATGAGTTTTCAGTTCGGCACAAACTGGCCGGGCTATATGGAGACAGTAGGCAATATTGCTGGACCATTGCTGGCCTACGAGGTGCTCACGGCGTTTTTCTTAGAAGCGACCTTTCTAGGCATCATGCTATTTGGTGCAAAGCGTGTTTCAGCAAGAGTGCATACCTTAGCAACTTTCTTAGTAGCCTTTGGTACTAGCTTATCGGCATTCTGGATCATTGTGCTGAATTCGTGGATGCAAACACCACAAGGTTTCGAGATGATTAATGGGCAAGCCCATGCGTTGAACTGGATGGAAATAATCTTTAATCCATCGATGCCCTATCGCTTAGCGCATATGATGACCGCTTCATTCCTGACAGTATTTTTCTTACTGGCAGGTTTATCAGCTTATCGCTATTTGCAAGGTAGCCGCTCACAAGCTAATCGTAAGGTATTGAAGGTAGCAATTGTTGCAGCAGCGATCTTTACCCCCATCCAAATCTTTTTAGGTGATATGCATGGCTTGAATACCCTGAAGCATCAGCCTGCTAAGTTAGCAGCCATGGAAGGGATCTGGAATACCGAGAAGGGCGTTCCCGCAGTGATATTTGCTATTCCTGATGAGAAAACACAATCCAATCGTTTTGAGATTGCTATTCCGAAATTAGCGTCCTTTTATCTCACTCATGATTGGAATGGTGAAGTACAAGGCTTGAAGGATTTTGAGAAAACTCCTCCCGTAAAACCAGTCTTCTTTGCCTTTCGTATTATGGTTGGGGTAGGGGTATTGATGTTAGCGATCTCTTGGTATGGTTGGTGGCGTCTGCGTAGGAGCGAAGATCTCCCTAATTGGTTGGCTAGAGGATTCGTTTGGATGAGTTTTTCAGGATGGGTCGCAGTTGTTGCAGGTTGGTATGTGACCGAGATTGGACGTCAACCATATTTGGTATACGGTGTCCTCACTACTGCTGAGGCAGCTACAAAACTTCCTGGCGGCATGATTTTCAGTAGCCTGATGATGTATCTCTTTTTATATGTCACACTCATTCTTGCCTATATCTGGGCCATCTTTTATATGGCACGTCAGGCAGATAAGAAAACAATCGAGTCTCCCGCAAATCCTGCCATTCAATCTGCTCTGAGAGTTTAAAGAGGATCATCATGCCTAGCGATTGGTCACAAGCATCTGTCTGGCTCCCACTATTCTTCTTAGGCGCCATGGGTTTTGCCATGCTCTCTTACGTGGTGCTGGATGGCTATGATCTAGGTGTTGGTATTTTGCTTAACCGTGCCAGTGATTCCGATAAAGATGTGATGATCTCATCGATTGGACCGTTTTGGGATGCTAATGAGACCTGGTTAGTCTTGGGAGTGGGCATCTTGCTAGTTGCCTTCCCCTTTGCCCATGGAATTATTCTCACAGAACTATATCTACCGGTAGCCGTCATGTTGGCGGGATTAATTTTGCGAGGCGTTTCATTTGACTTCAGGGCTAAGGTAAATCTGGCCCAGAAACCTTTGTGGAACTTTTTATTCTATTTAGGTAGCTTGACCACGGCAGTTTCTCAAGGCGTCATGATTGGCCGTCACATTATTGGTTATGAGTCAGGGCTATTAGGGTGGCTATTCGCTGCCTTGGTGGGTATATGTTTACCAGCGGGTTATGCCTTACTCGGGTCTACCTGGCTGATTATGAAGACCGAAGGTGAGCTACAACAACGGGCGCTTACTTGGGCGCGTGGCAGTTTGTGGTTAACCGGTTTAGGTATCGCTTTGATCTCCGCGGCAACCCCGTATTTCAGTCCAGAAATCATGAACCGTTGGTTTAGCTACCCCAATATTCTTTGGCTTTCACCAGTGCCAGTGGCTACTGCGATGTTGTTCTTTGTGACCGATCGAGCAGTACAAAACCTTAAACAAAATCCAGGTCAACGCGAGTGGCTACCATTCACATCGACAGTAGCTATCTTTTGGATCGCATTTTTTGGTATGGCCTACAGCTTATTTCCTTATTTAGTGGTTGGTAAGATGACTGCTTGGCAGGCGGCGTCCTCCACTGCATCCTTATGGATTATCTTTTGGGGCGCTATCGTGGTATTGCCAACTATCTTGGCATACACCTTATTTTCTTACCGAATCTTTAAAGGTAAAACCCAGCCACTTAGTTATTACTAAAGAGCTCGTTAGAATAGAGCATTCCATTAAAAAGAATGCCGATGAATATGCCCATGACTGCATCTGTATTAAGCCCATTGCACGGTATTCGTGTGATCGAGATTTGTAATGTAGCTGCAGGCCCATTTTGTGCAATGCTGTTGGGTGATCTCGGTGCGGATGTCATTAAATTAGAGAACCCTGGCTCTGGCGATACATTACGCGCCTGGCCTCCGCATTCTGGTCCAGAGAACGATCGCCTTAGTGAGAACTTTGCATCCTTAAATCGTAATAAGCGTTCAATCACTCTTGATCTCAAAAACCCCGAGGACAATGCTAAAGCGAAAGAGTTGATTGCTAAAGCCGATGTCCTGATTGAGAACAATCGCCCTGGGGTAATGAAGCGCTTAGGTCTCGATTTTGAGTCAGCACTTAAACTAAACCCTAAATTAGTGTATTGCTCGATCTCAGCCTATGGTCAAACAGGCCCAAGGGCAAATGAAGGTGGTTTTGATGTCACGATCCAAGCAATGAGTGGCATTATGAGTGTGACCGGTGAAGCGGGCGGTGCGCCAGTGAAGTGTGGCGTACCAGTAGCCGACTTCACAGCAGGTCTATATGGCGCCATGAATATTTGTGCGCAACTACGGCAAGTCCAAGCAAACGGTCAGGGGGTTCATATCGATGTACCCATGATGGGAACCTCATTAGCGATTGCTGCTTTACAAACGTCAGAGTATTTTGGGGTTGGTAAAGACCCGGTCAAACTAGGTTCTGCCCATCCACGTAACGCACCTTACCAAGCATTTAAAGCCAGCGATGATTATTTGGTGATGGCCGCTGGTACCCAAGCCCTGTGGGAAAGTGTCTGCCGTATATTACAAAGTGACGGCCTCTTACAGGATGAGCGCTTTAGTACAACTGCGCTGCGAGCAAAAAACCAGGTTGCCCTAAAAGACTTGATTGAAGTAATTTTGCAAGGGAACACTGCTGCATACTGGATTGAAGCCTTTAGTAAGGCAGGAATACCTTGCTGCCCGATTAATCAGTACTCTGCTGTACTGAGCGACCCCCAAACCGTGGCCATGGAATGGGTGCAACCCTTAGAAATGGCGAATGGTCATCAAACTAAGACCGTTGTTAACCCTGTTAAATTTAATGGACAAACTGCAGGTATTGAAAAGCGTCCACCCCGCTTGGGTGAACATAATCAAGAACTAGTGGGAAAACAATGAACACCATTTCAGTAGAGCATTCTGGACACATCAAACGAGTTACTCTTAATCGGCCTGAGAAACGCAATGCAATAAGTTATGAGTTAGCAAATGAACTGCTACAGGTAACTAAGGAGTCTGAGCTTGATGGAACCCGACTGTTGATTCTGAAAGGGGAGGGGCAGGGCTTTTGTGCTGGCTTTGATTTCTCAAACTTTGGTGATGCTAGCGCAGGCGATCTACTCTTACACTTCGTACGTATTGAGCAAATGCTTCAGGCCATTGCTCACGCCCCATTCGATACGATGGCATTTGCCCATGGACAAACAATTGGTGCGGGGGCTGATCTTTTGCTAGCTTGTCGTTATCGAGTGGGCTCTGAAGATATGCGGATGATTTTCCCAGGCGCACGCTTTGGGCTGATCCTAGGATCACGTCGCCTTGCAGAGTGTGTGGGCGCAGATCGAGCGCAACAGTTAATCGGCAATCCAAGACGGATTGATGCTCATCAGGCAAAAGAGTTTGGAATATTGACTGCTGTACTGGAGTCAACCGACTGGCATGCATATGAGTCTCAAGTGTTAGAGCATATCTTGGAGATCCCTCCCGATGCCAGAGCGATGGCTCTAAATGCTTGCAAACGGGATACACGAGCACTGGACCTGAACGACTTGGTTCAATCAGGATCGGTACCCGATATCAAACATCGTATTGCAGAGTACTTGGCAAAGGTGCAGGCTGCTGCCAAGAAATAAATTAGCTTTGGCAGACCTTATCGTACAAGCGATCAACCTTACCAGCTAGTAATAGTTGGCTGGGCAGAGTTCTGCCAACTAGGTCGCGCAACTGTGCGGAGCATTCCAAAAGAAGATCTAAGTTCATATTGGTGTTGTAGCCCATTAGATCAAACATATGAACTAACTCTTCGGTACAAATATTACCGGTAGCACCCGGTGCGTATGGACAGCCCCCAAGTCCTCCTAAAGAAGAATCAAAACGATTGATACCGACCTCTACCGCAGCAAGTGCGTTCGCTAGGCCCATGCCCCGTGTGTTGTGGAAGTGCAAAGTCCATTCCATCGTTGGATATTTTGTTTGGGAAAGCTCACAGACCTCTTTGACATGCTGGGGGTTTGCCATTCCTGTGGTGTCACAAATGCTGATCCCGCGCACACCCTCATTGGCAAAATGATCAATCCAGTGCATCAGTTCTGGAATAGGTGTCATGCCACTCATCGGACAACCAAAGCTGGTAGATAGGGAGACATTGACCGCCACCTTAGCGTCATGCGCTAGACGAATAACATCACTAAGCGCTTTTGCAGAATCGGCTCGACTCATACGCAGATTTGATTGATTGTGGGTCTCACTAACAGACATCACTAAGTTGAATTCATCAACACCGACTCGTAGGGCGCGCTCCGCACCCTTTAGGTTTGGAATCAAAACGGTGTACTCCACTCCTGGTATGCGCTCAATCTTACTCATCACCTCTTCTGCATCGGCGAGCATAGGGATCGCCTTAGGGCTAGTAAAGGAGGTCACTTCAATTTTGGCGTATCCGGCACGACTAAGGCGGTTGAGAAGCTGAACCTTGTCTTCGGTAGGTATGAAGTTGCTTTCAGCCTGAAAACCATCGCGGGTTACTACTTCCTGGATATAGAGTCTTTGCATGGCAATTATCTTAATACTTCCAGAAGGGATGTGTCCATCAAGGCATAAATGGGGCAGATGGTTTATAGTGGCAGGGTTTTAGACCTATTTAGGAGATATACATGGCGTCAATCTTGACCTCTCTTGGCCGTACAGTATTAGCAGGGTTTGTCTTGCTCTTGCTGATTATTGTTCTTTTTGGTAGTTCGAATGTGGGTAGCCCAGGATGGGTTGCATTTGTATTCCGTTACCTCCATGTCATTTCAGGAGTTATGTGGATTGGTTTGCTGTGGTATTTCAACTTTGTGCAAATCCCATCGATGCCAAAGATCCCTGATGAGCAAAAGCCAGCGATTGGTAAAGTAATTGCTCCTACCGCTTTATTCTGGTTCCGCTTTGCCGCAATGGCAACTGTTTTGACCGGAATCATTTTGGCCATTCTGAATGGCTATGCACATAAAGCATTTACCTTACAACAGCCATTCTTGGCAATTGGCTTGGGAATGTGGATTGCTCTGATCATGGCATTTAATGTGTGGTTCATTATTTGGCCTAATCAAAAGCGTGCACTCGGTATTGTTGTTGTTGATGCAGATCTCAAAGCGAAGTCTGCTCGTACAGCGATGTTGACCTCACGGATTAACACCGTTCTTTCTATCCCCATGTTGTACTTAATGGTGGCGCAGCAAAATATGGGTCTGTAACTCAGAGCCGCTTTAGCAAAAGCCCGCAATAGCGGGCTTTTTCTTTACCCGCTTAGAACTGATAGAGCCGAGCGGGATTAGTACTCAGTACCTGCTTGCGCAGTTGTGGTTCCGGAACCCAAGTGCCAAGTAGATCAAATAGATCAGCGTCATTGGGCATAAATCCTTTGACCATGACATGAGGCCAGTCGCTTCCCCAAACAATCTGATTTGAATTTGCCCGCAATAAGGCCTCAGCAAATGGATTGGTGTCGGAATAGGGCGGACGATCTTGCGAAGAGATTCGGTAGGGTCCGGTTAGCTTGACCCAGGCGCGTTCCTCGCGCATCAGTGATAAAAGACCCTGAAAGCCAGGATCATTAACACCAAGACTAGTTTTAAGATAGCCTAGATGACCAAGCACGACTGGAACCGGAAAGTTTCTGAGGGTTTGATCAAGTTCTGGGAATTCATTAACGTGCATTAAGAACTCGAGATGCCAGCCAAACGGAGCAATCTTATCTGCCAGATAACGAAGTTTTAGTATCGGGAGGACTCCCTTCGCATCTGCTAAATCAACAATATTGCAACGCACTCCTCGAACTCCAGCGTGGTGCATTTTCTCTAGGTCCCGTTCGGAGATATCCCAATCCACAACAGCAACACCGCGCAGATTGAGTAGATCTGTTTTGAGTGCGGCCAAAAGGGCACGATTGTCATCGGCATAAATACTCGGTTGAACCAATACAGCACGCTCTATGCCGATTGACTGAAGGAGTGTTTGATATTGAGGAAGGAGAGCATCGGGCGGAGTGTAAATCCGTTTTGGGGAGTAAGGATAAACGGATGCTGGCCCACAAATATGGGCGTGGCAATCGGTAGCATGCTCACAAAGAACGAGACCAGGTTTTTTAAGGACCTGGTCTGGTGCTTGGCAAAGCGGGGGGTTATTGTGGTTCGATTCCAGCGTCTTTAGCAATCTTAGTGTACTTAGTGATCTCGCTACGAACGAACTTTTCGGTCTCAGACAAGTTCATTGGCTTGATAGTGATCCCAGCTTTGGAGTAAGCAGCCTTGACCTCAGAATCCTGAAGAGCACGGTTGATATCGGTATTGATCTTTTGGAGAACGCTAGCCGGTGTTGCTGATGGCGCCCATACACCGACCCATAAACCAATTTCGAAGTTCGGGAAACCCTGCTCAGCAATCGTCGGAATATCGGGCGCAGCCTCAGCACGAGTAGCACTCGTTACACCAAGTGCACGCACTTTCCCGCCTTGTATTTGAGCAATCGCGGTTTGTAGTGGCGCCATGTAATAGGCAGTGCGTCCCGCAATGGTTTCTTGAATGGCTTCAGGGGATCCCTTAAAAGGAACATGCAACATCTTGATGCCCATGGTTTGATTAAAGTACTCAGCCGCAAGGTGGGTTGAGCTACCAACGCCTGCGCTGGCAAACGGAATAATCTCTGGTTTACTCTTGGCGGCGTTGACCAAGTCCTTTAAGGATTTGTAGGGACTCTCTGCGGATACAACCAATGCATAAGGGCTAGTACCCAAGATGTTGACATCTTTTAGGCTCTTGAGGTCATAAGGTAATTTCTTATAGATGGCTGGATTCGCTGCATAAGAAGCCGATTGCACTAAGAGTGTATAGCCGTCTGGATCAGAGTTCACGACGACACCAGTGCCCACCAAGCCACCGGCACCAGGACGATTCTCAATAATCACAGGCTGCTTCCAGCTCTCTGATAAGTTCTTAGCCACAATACGTCCGGCAATATCAGCGCCTGATCCTGGAGTCAGGGGCACAATCATCTTGACCGTTTTATTTGGATAGTTAGCTTGAGCGCTTACGAAAAGGGGCTGCAACGAGAGCATCCCAGTAAATAATGCGAGCGCAGTGATTCGATACGCATTGAAAGGAATATGCATGTTGTCTCCTCTTGATTTTATGATTAACTTACTAGGGCTAACTATGCCACAGAGTCTAAGAAGCCTCGCAAGGCAGTATTAAAGGCTTGAGGCTGTTCGATATTGGCGAGATGGGCAGCTTGATCAAGGACTACCATCGAGGAGTGCGGTATGAGGCGATGTAATACAGTTGCTTGGTCAACGGTACATGCAGGATCTTGTTTGCCGACCAGCACCATGGTGGGCGCTTTGATCTTGAGCAGCATAGTGGACTGAGCCATATCACGCACTGCGCTGGCGCAGGCTAGGTAACCATCCACTGGGGTTCCCAAAATCATGTGCTTAACGTGTTCAATCTGTTGAGGCTCGCGTTGAATAAAATCACCCAGAAACCAGCGCTTTATAGTTCCATCGACGAGACCCATAATGCCACTGGTGCGGGCGATAGCAAAACGCTCCTCCCATAAGCTGCGTGGGGGCATCTCGCTGGCAGTGTCACAAAGGCTTAGAGAAAGAGCGCGATCGGGATAGTTAGCACCAATGTATTGGCAGATCATCCCGCCCATCGAGAGTCCCACCAAATGCGCTTGTTTAATCTGCAGAGCATCCATGAGGGCAACTAGATCTTGTGCAAGTAGGGCAATGCTATATGGACCTTCAGTCACCTGAGTTTGACCATGACCGCGGGTGTCATACCGAATCACGCGATAGCGATCGGTTAGAGCGCTGATATTACTATCCCACATTTCTAGGCTGGACATGAGGCTATTGCTCATGATGACTGTCGGCCCATTTTCCGGACCATCGATTTGATAAGCCATCTTGATTTGATTGGCGTTAATGTGATTTTTCATAGTAGGGTCTCCAGGAAGACTCTATTTTGACACTAATAAATCTTAGCCTCCCCAGCAGGTCGATTCTTGAAGCGTTTGTGAACCCAATAGTATTCGGCAGGACGTAAGCGGATCTCATCCTCAAAACAACGATTGAGTCTCGCAGTATCTGCAATGGGATCTTTGGTCGGGAAATTAGTAAGGGGTTTACTAATATGGCAAATATAGCCAGATCGATCTGGCTTCAGGGTCGTTTTCATGATGCAGACCTCTGCACCAGTCATGCTGGCCAAGCGCGAGATTGCCGTAATGGTGTTGGTGTCAACGCCAAAGAAGGGTACAAATACCGAGTCTTTAATGCCAAGATCAATATCGGGGGCAATAAAGACAAAGTTACCTTGCTTGATCTCACGTAGGGTCTCTGTGAGATGGCCTTGTCTCGGAATGGACTTACCCCCAAAGCGTCCGCGCCACTCGATAATCTTACGATCAAAAAAAGCATTCTTCATTTTTTGATAGAGGGTTACACCGCGCTGCCAATTCATTTTTTCAGAAAGGGCACAAAGCGCCATACCGCCTTCAATGCCAACAAAGTGTGGATTGACCAAGATACGAGGCTTTTGGTCTCCTAAAGTGATCTCAGAATTGATCTCTACCATCTCCGCAATTTGTGCTGGGTTACCCAGCCAAATCCGGCTACGTTCTAGCACGCTACGGGCAAATAAGCGCCAGTGATCGAGCGCTAATGCATGGCGCTCAGAGTCTGAAAGCGTTGGAAAACATAGGCGCAGATTAATATTGACCACGCGGTTGCGTTCGCTCGGAATATGGGCGATCAACCAACCGAGTTTGTCTCCGGTAAATACGATCCAAGAGTAGGGTAGAACCGAGAAGACGCGCAACAGTAATAGCGCTAGGTAGTTAAATAGTGTTTGCACATGAACCCTTAAGAGTCTCACTATATACCGCTACCCGAACTCAATACCCCCATGCTTTACACTGTCTTCGTGAAACAGACCATCCTACGGGTTCTCTGGGTCTTGGCCGGCGCTAGTGTCGCCTTGGTATTGGCCTTGCATGTCGTGCGCCCAGCAGATTCAACACTATTGTTAGCCTCCTTGGGCGGATCGACTTTATTTCTGTTTGGTCTGACAGCCCTGCCGCCAACTCAGCCCCGCGCTCTTTTTGGTGGACACTTAATTTCTGCTTTGATCGGAGTAATTTGTTATCAACTGTTTGGTGATGCGACATGGGTCATGGTGATGTCTGTATTGATTACGATCGCTGCTTTGATTCTGAGTAGAACGGTTCACCCCCCTGCAGGCGCTAATCCTTTAATCATGATCCATTCGCATGCGGGTTTTATTGATATTTGGACTCATGTTTTTGCTGGGGTCTTGGTCTTGGCAATCACAACTTTCATTTGGTCTCGCTTGGGACCCGGTCAAGCGCGCTATCCCGTGAATTGGAATCAAAAATCACCGCCAACAGATCAGTGGGGTATCTGGCACTAAGTTTGATTAATTGAGCTACGAATTTCTTCAGCCAATCGTTGTGCCAGCTCAAGCGCTGTTAAACCAATTGGGCCGATGCCCGCACTCACCAATTGATCGGATGCCCTGGCATGTAATTGCACTCCAAGACACGTGGCTTCCCAAAGGCTGATGTTATGTCGTATACCTTGCGCAGCCAGTGCTCCAATTAGTCCAGTTAGGACATCCCCCATACCACCACTAGCCATTGCAGGATTGCCATCTTGGCACTCCAGACTCTCGGAAGAGGGTGAGCCCAAGAGCGTATGGTGACCTTTCAGAATGATAGTTCCTGGGTAAAGTCGAATGAGATCTTGCAGTGATCCTAGTCGGTTTGCTTGCACGGCCTCACTCGATAAATTAAGTAAGCGCGCTGCTTCGCCAGGATGGGGAGTTAAAACAAAAGGTGCGTGACGAGTTCGTAATGCTTCTTGTAAGGCGGGAGATCGTGCCAGGATATTTAAAGCATCTGCATCTATCACGAGTAGTGTGGGATGGTCGATAGCAGCGCATAAGAAATCATGGGCTCGTTGGTCTTGACCTAATCCAGGCCCAATGGCAATGCAATCGGGCTGGATTTTAGAGAGCCATTGCTTCGCATCAGGGGTTTGACTAATATCTTGGAGCATTAGTTCAGGGCGATCTGCCAATGCATGCGCGCTCTGATGGTCAAGCATACCAATCACAACCCAACCGGCGCCACCATAGAGGGCGCCATAAGCGGATAACAGAATGGCTCCCGCCATACCTGGAGAGCCCCCAATTAATACTAGTTTCCCAGCATCACCCTTATGCGCATCAGGAGCGCGTTGCAGACGAGATAAGAGTGGAAGTGCATTGAGAGGGCTTGGCATTTACAAAGGGAAGGTGGTGTTCATTTGAGGAATCGTCAGATGTTCCCAGCCTAATTGCGACTGAATAGCTTCGAGTAATAAGCGCGACGCATTTGGTTCTCCATGCGTAATATAGACATGCTTGGGAGGAGTCTGAAATCCTTTAAGCCAGCGGATTAAACCCGCTTGATCAGCATGTGCGGATAAACCACCAATAGTGTGAATAGAAGCCTTTACAGAAACCTCTTTGCCAAAGAGATGAATTAACTTCGCTCGATCAACCAAGCGTCTACCTAAGGTGCCTGCCGCCTGAAATCCAGTCATCACAATCGCATTATTGCTATGGGGTAGGTTCCACTTTAGGTGATGCACAATGCGCCCAGCCTCACACATACCACTTGCAGAAATAATAATGGCACCACCTTTAATACGATTGAGCGCTTTAGACTCTTCAACATCAGCCACAAAGCGTAAATCAAGTTTGCCAGGATTTTGTTGATACCAAGCATAAACATTGCGCGCTTCTTGATCTAATTCAGATAAATGCTCCTCGGTCAGTTGAGTCACTGCGGTTGCCATCGGTGAGTCAACCCAGATATTCAGGTGCGCTAGGCGTTTACGTCGGATTAAATCAATCAGAAGGAAAAGAATCTCTTGCGTACGACCTACTGCAAATGCCGGAATAACAACATTGCCATTGTGTTTGAGTGTGTTATTAATAACGCCGACTAGTTCATCCTCGGTATCGCTAAGTTTGCGATGCAATCGATCTCCATAGGTTGATTCAATCACAATATTGTCAGCATGCTGAATCAGCTCCGGATTATTCCCCAGCGGGCGATCAAACATCCCAACATCGCCGGAGAAAATAGTTCGCTGATAGTGTTTGTCATGCTGCTCAATATCAATCGCCGCGATCGCCGATCCCAATATATGCCCCGCATCAAAAAATTCGATACGTATTCCATCGGCAGGACTAAATGCTTGGTGAAAGGGAAATGTCTTTAGTTGGCCCAAGCAATCAATCGCTTGGATGGTGCTGTAAAGCGGAGTAGGCAAATCACCCTTCCAACGCCCTTGCAATTGTTTGCGAAGGGCGCGTTCGTAGTCCGCCTCTTGAAGGTGCGCGCTATCAAGTAGCATGATCTTGAGGAGTGCCGCGGTAGCAGGAGTGCAATAGATATTGCCCTTGAAGCCCTGGGCACAGAGGCGAGGAAGTAAGCCACTATGGTCTATATGGGCATGGGTTAAGACTACAAAATCCAGTTGATTTGGATCAATCAAGAAAGGGGCGCTATTTTTGCTATCCGCCTCTTTACCCCCCTGAAACATGCCGTAATCAACGACAAAACAGTGCTCAATTCCTGCCGCCTTACCCCGAATGAGGTATTTAGAGCCGGTTACCTCTTGGCTTGCGCCCAGAAATTGAATATGCATAAATAAATTAGGGCCTTTAGTTTGATATACGTCAATAAATACCCATAATAGAGCGGTTACACTAAAAATCAAAAGTAATTTTTAAAGGGACTTTCATGAAAATACTACTACCAATTGATGGTTCAAAGACATCACTGAATGCCGCAAAGCATGTTGCTCAGTTAGTTAGCAATATGCGGAACAAATGTACGGTTACTCTCATTAGTGTGCATGATGATTTTGGTCTTAATCATGTCAAGCAATTTGTTAGTAAGAGTGTGGTGGATGATTATCTGCGTGAAATTAGCGAGAAAGAGCTAAAGTCTGCTCAAAAGATTTTAGACACTGCAGGAATTAAACACAGCATGATCATCAAGCGTGGTCACGTAGCCCAAGAAATTGTTGCTACTGCTAATAAAGAGAAATTTGACCTGATCGTGATGGGCGCCAAAGGGCGCGGTGGCTTACTGGATCTTTTGATTGGCTCGGTTGCACAACGTGTACTTGGATCGGCTAAGCAACCTGTCTTATTGGTTAAGTAAAGTAGTTTGTTTGTTGAGTATGTAAGAGGGCTGCCAGTGGCGGCCCTTTGTTTTAATACCCTTAGACGAATTACCCTGTATAACAATATATGCTATTTAAATACCGGAGAGGTGTTTGATTAATCCAAACATAAAAGCCTTTTTTGATCCAGAAACGTGGACGTTTACTTATGTGGTGTATGAGAAGCCAAATACCCCATGTGTAGTGATTGATTCTGTCTTGAACTTCGACCCAAAGTCTGGCAGAACGAGTAGCAATTCAGCAGATGAGCTGATTATATTTATCCAAAAAAATCATTTACAGCTAGCGTGGATTCTTGAAACCCATGCCCACGCCGACCATCTAAGTGCTGCACCTTATATTCAGAAACAGTTAGGTGGCAAGATTGCTATTGGTTATCACATTCAAGATGTGCAAAAGGTATTCAAAGGAATCTTTAATTTAGAGCCCGAGTTCAAAGTAGATGGCTCACAGTTCGATTATTTAATTGAAGAGGGCAAGAATTTAGAGTTTGGCAACTTGAGTATTCACCCCATATTTGTGCCAGGGCATACGCCTGCTTGCATGGCCTACGAAATCGGCGATGCCATCTTTGTGGGTGATACCCTATTTATGCCTGATGTTGGAACTGCACGTTGTGATTTCCCTGGAGGTAGTGCTAACAATTTATATAAGTCTATCCAGAAAATCTTATCCTATCCCGATAACACTCGATTGTTTATGTGCCACGATTACCCGCCGAGCAATCGTCCTGTTGCCTATGAAACAACGGTTGCCAAACAAAAAAAGGACAACATCCATATTCATGATGGTATCTCAGAGGAGCAGTTTGTAGAAATGCGCACTAAGCGCGATAAGACATTACAAATGCCAGTATTACTTTTGCCCTCTATTCAAGTGAATGTCCGCGCTGGTTATCCTCCGCCGCCTGAGAATAACGGTAAGCGGTATCTCAAAATCCCACTGGATGTTTTGTAAAGGACATTCTTTATGCCTACTTAAATCAATTTAAGGAAGATGAATCAGTCAGCCAACCAGGCGGTCGTTTTAATGAAGGCGCTGGGCAATCGTGATCGCACGATGTTGTTATGCGTGATCAATAAATGGGGGAGGTGCGTGACTGAGCTGGAGACCTTATCGAAGACTCGTCGCGCAGGTAAGCAAATTTACTACTCTGCATCAAGCCCAATTGCCATGTCGGTCATGGCTTTGTTGTATCAAAATTATTGTAAGTAAATGGGTTTAATAAAGGAGGTTATGATGCAATGTAACGTTGGAAATACGGATCGCATCTTGCGCATTACGGCAGGAAGTTTATTAATTATTTTGGCTATCAGTGGAGTTATTGGACCTTGGGGTTGGGTTGGAATCATTCCTATCGCAACAGGTATATTTCGGTTCTGTCCAGCATATCCACTTATCGGATTAAATACGGCCAAGAAAAATAGCGAGTGAATTAATGATTTGGTTTGTCTCAGAGAAGTCATTGACTGCAGGAAGCGACTGTTCGGCGTGATTTGGGATGCTATTATTGTTGGAGGCGGAGCAGCCGGATTATTTTGTGCAGGTATTGCTGGGCAATTAGGTAAAAAAGTTCTGGTTCTCGATCATGCGAGCGTCTTAGGCGAAAAGATTCGGATTAGCGGTGGCGGGCGTTGTAATTTCACTAATCTTCACAGTGCACCCAATCATTTTCTTTCACTGAACCCGCATTTTGTGAAGAGTCCATTGGCTCGCTATTCCTCACAAGACTTCATTAATCTTGTTAAGCAATATCGCATCCCTTTTCATGAGAAACACCAAGGGCAGTTATTTTGTGATGAGTCTGCTAATGACATCATACAGATGCTGTTCTCTGAAAGTCAGCAAGGCGGCGTTCAGATACAAAACCCGGTCACTATTTCAGCCATCACCCGAAGTCAGGATTCTTGGGAGTTAGCAACAAGCCAAGGCAGTCAACAGACACGCCACTTAGTTATTGCGACGGGTGGTTTACCTGTACCCGCCATTGGTGCAACTGAATACGCCTTAGATCTAGCAAGACAATTTGACATCCCTGTCAATCCAGTTCGCCCGGCACTGGTTCCCCTCTCATTTACAGCGGGTGAGTTTTTGCAGATGAGTGATTTGTCGGGGATTAGCATTCCGGTGACCATATCGTCTGGACAAAAAGGGAAGCGTTATGGCACATATCAGTTTGAAGAGGATTTATTGCTGACGCACAAAGGACTGTCTGGCCCAGCAGTATTGCAAGCGAGTAGTTATTGGATAGAAGGAGAGACGATTCATATTAATTGGCTTGGCAAACAAGATGATGCAGAACTATTCACAAGCCTTGATGCAAATACACGATCGGTGGATTCTTTATTGGCAGATCTTTTGCCCCAGCGCTTTGCCAAGCTCATTGCAGAGCAATTTGATATGAGTCAGCGCAATTGGGCGGAGATTTCAAAAAAGGATCGCGAGCGCCTGAGAAACTACCTTAAGCATACTGAAGCCAAACCCGCCGGTACACTGGGTTGGAAAAAAGCCGAGGTGATGTTAGGCGGTGTCGATACTAAGGCTTTGGATGGTAAAACTATGATGTCCAAACAGCATCCAAATTTATTCTTTATTGGCGAATGCGTAGACGTTACAGGTCATCTCGGTGGCCATAATTTCCAATGGGCTTGGTCCTCGGCCTATGTGTGCGCGCAGGCCTTAGGCACCCAGTAGCAATTAGTAAGCTTATTAAGGGTTTCCACTAACTCTTATTACAAACTCTTGTCCTTAATATAGACCTAGACATGTAAAAAAATCATTTACGGTACGGGGGCTCTTTCATGCAGAAGTCATTATTAATTAATGCAGATAAATGCACAGGCTGTTTGCAGTGCGAGATGGCGTGTAGTTACGAGAACTACGGGGTCTTTAATACTTCCAAGTCCCGTATTAAGGTATTTGATTTTCATGAGACCGGTAAGAAAGTGCCATACACCTGTACCCAATGCGATGAGGCCTGGTGTTTAAAAGCGTGTCCGGTAGATGCCATCCGCATTGATGCGACCACTGGTGCAAAGGTTGTGATTGAGGATGTTTGTGTGGGCTGCAAGGTTTGCACCATCTCCTGCCCATTTGGTACGGTCAACTATGTACAGGATACGGGTAAAGTCCAAAAGTGTGATTTGTGTGGCGGTGATCCTGCCTGCGCTACCTCTTGTCCCACAGGGGCTATCACCTATGTCGATGCTGACTGGACTGGCTTAGACAAAATGCGAGCCTGGGCAGATAAGCTCGGCAATCAACCATCAGCGTAAATAAGGAATCATTATGTCTTGGTCTGGAAAATTTTTGCGAGTTAATTTGAGCAAGGGCACTTGTCAATCTGAGCCCTTAAATATGCAATGGGCTAAAGAGTATTTGGGCTCGCGTGGCTTAGCCTCGAAGTACCTGGTGGAAGAGATTGATCCTAAGGTTGATCCACTCTCACCGGAAAACAAAATTATTTGGGCGACCGGACCGTTAACCGGAACCATGGCTTCGACCGGTGGTCGTTATACCGTAGTTACTAAAGGTCCCTTGACAGGTGCAATTGCATGTTCTAACTCAGGTGGGTATTGGGGCGCAGAACTGAAGATGGCTGGATGGGATATGGTTATTTTTGAAGGGAAGTCACCCAAACCCGTTTATTTGGTCATCGAAAATGATGATGCAAAGTTGCTTGATGCTTCTTATATTTGGGGAAAATCGGTCTGGGAAACTGAGCCGGCTATTAAGGCTAAACATCAAGATCCACAAATGCGGGTTTCCTGTATTGGACGCGCTGGCGAGAATCAAGTTCTATTTGCATCGGTGGTGAATGATTTACATCGCGCGGCAGGTCGTTCGGGAGTTGGGGCTGTCATGGGAAGCAAAAACCTTAAGGCCATTGCCGTTCGAGGAACTAAGGGCGTAGGTAATCTGAAAGATCCTAAAGCCTTCATGAAAGCGAGTACTGCAGCCAAGGCGGTGCTAGCTGGACATGCGGTAACTGGCCAAGGCTTGCCAACCTATGGAACCCAAGTATTGATGAACGTTATTAATGAGGTTGGCGCTCTACCAACGCGCAATCACCAGGATGTCCAGTTTGAAGGGGCTAAGGATATTTCTGCGGAAGCAATGGCAACCCCGCGTGCTTCTGATGGTAAAGCGCAGTTGGTTACGAATCAAGCATGCTTTGGTTGCACGATTGCCTGCGGCCGTATCTCGAAAATTGATGAAACGCATTTCTCAATACAAAACAAACCGCAATATATCAATGCATCGGGTGGATTGGAATACGAGGCTGCATGGGCACTTGGAGCAGCTAATGGTGTCAATGATTTAGAAGCATTGCAATTCGCTAATATGGTTTGCAACGAGGATGGTATTGATCCGATTACATTTGGTGCCACAGTTGGTGCAGTCATGGAAATGTATGAGATGGGCGCTTTAACGAAAGAACAAATTGGCATGGAAGCGCCGTTTGGGTCTGCTAAGGCGCTTTGCCATTTTGCCGAGATAACGGCAAGGGGCGAGGGCTTTGGTAAAGAAATTGGTCTAGGGTCGGCTAGGCTCACCAAGAAATACGGTCAACCCGATTTATCCATGAGTGTAAAAGGACAAGAGTTCCCTGCATACGATGGCCGTGTTATCCAAGGTATTGGTCTAGCATATGCCACCTCGAATCGCGGCGCCTGCCATCTACGCGGCTACACCATTGCCTCTGAGGTCTTGGGGATCCCAGTCAAAACAGACCCAGCGGAGACCAATGGCAAACCCGAACTAGTGAAGGCGTTTCAAGATGCTACGGCAGCATTTGATTCGGCCGGAATTTGTATATTCACTAGCTTTGCTTGGACTTTAGCTGATGTCGCACCTCAATTACAAGCGGCTTGTGGTGATGAATTCACCGTTGAAAACCTCAACACGATTGGAGAGCGAATTTGGAATATGGAACGCGACTTCAATAATCGTGCAGGCTTTACGAATAAAGACGATAAGTTACCAAAACGTTTAATGACTGAAGCTGCAAAGACCGGCCCCGGAAAAGGAACGGTAAGCGGCTTGGACAAAATGTTGCCTGAATACTACAAAGTACGTGGTTGGGATAACGAGGGTCGGTTAAGCACAGAGACTCGTAAGCGACTTGGTTTATAAAAGCAGATGAAGCACCTTATTTTGGGTAACGGCCCTGCTGGCGTTATTGCAGCTGAAGGCATTCGTCGTTTACGACCTAGCGATGAAATTGTTTTGGTTGGCGCAGAGGATGCTCCCCCATATTCACGTATGGCAATTCCCTACCTGTTGGTGGGAAATATTAGCGAAGAGGGTACTTACCTTCGTAAATCTAAGGATCATTTTTCGAAACTAGGCATTCAGTTAAAAAAGGCCAGAGCACATTCGCTGGATATCAAGAATAAAAGCCTTAACCTAGGAGGCTCTGATTCAATTCACTTTGATAAATTATTAATTGCCACGGGATCGGTCCCCGTTCGCCCTCCTATTCCTGGGATTGACTTGCCGGGTGTACATCCATGTTGGACCTTAGAAGATGCAAGAGCAATTCAGAAGCTAGCCAAACCAGGAGCACGTGTCTTACAAATGGGCGCTGGTTTCATTGGCTGCATCATACTTGAGGCTCTAGCGAGTAAGAACGTGAAATTAACCGTGGTTGAGATGGGTGATCGGATGGTACCGCGCATGATGACTGAAGTAGCGGGAAATCTCATCAAGAAATGGGTTGAAAAAAAAGGGATAGCAGTCCATACCAACACTAAAGTGGAGTCAATAACCCAGTCACAATCTGGCTTGCTCGTAAAACTATCCAATGGCGAAACCATCGAAGTTGATCTCGTTATTTCAGCAACGGGGGTAAAGCCTAATATTGAGTTCTTAAAAAACTCTGGCTTGCAAATACAAACAGGCATTGTGGTCAATGAACAAATGCAAACCTCTCATCCTGATATCTATGCTGCAGGTGATGTAACGGAGAGTGTCGATTTTTGTACGGGTAAGCGCATTATTAATGCGATACAGCCTAATGCGGCAGATCAAGCTAGTATTGCAGCAAGTAATATGGCAGGCGGCCATGCTTCTGCCGTAGGGAGCTTACAAGTGAACGTTCTTGACACCTTGGGTCTTATCTCAAGCTCCTTTGGACAGTGGTCAGGTATTCAGGGAGGCCAGCATGTTGAGCGCTGTAATCCAGATCAGTATCAATATATTCGCCTTGAATTTGATCAGGATCGATTGATCGGCGCAACTAGTCTAGGCATGACCGATCATGTAGGAGCGATTCGTGGCTTGATTCAGACGCGGGTTGCTCTGGGGGATTGGAAAGAGAAGTTATTGCATGATCCATTGCGCATAATGGATGCATATTTGGCGAAGGCTCAAGCGCAAGCTAACTGGTTCGCTTAAGAAGAATGCAGATTACATTAAAGCTCTTTGCGAGCCTCTCACACTATTTGCCAAAGCATGCAAACCGTAATGAATTTCAGTTAGAGCTCGCCGAGGGTAGCACTATCTCCCAAGTCATCGAACAACAAAAACTCCCGATTAAATCAATCCATCTTGTTTTACTAAATGGCCACTTTATTGCCCCAGAGAAACGTGAGATCACGGTCTTAAAAGAAAATGATGCTCTTGCACTTTGTCCGCCCGTTGCAGGTGGGTAATGGTATTTAAACGGCTGATGGGATGTAATGTTGAAGACTTAATTCGTTGGCTACCTGAAGCACTCGGCTCTTATTATGAGCATTCAATGCTGGATATAGATGGCTTGCAGTATCGTGATACTCCGAAACCCCTGATTCGTCTCATTGGAAAAACTAAACCAGACCATCAAGTTTCCCTATTACGGATCCCGCAGTTAGAGCTTAATATTGAAATCAGCGATTTAGTGCATGATGACGTAACTAACATTATTCATCGTTTTGATCTTTATACTCGACGGGGTGGCGGTTAACTAGCAAAGCTGTCTATAAATTGGTTTGATATGTTGCAAATTAACTCTAGAAGTCCCACATTCCGTAAGCAAGTCATCGCTATTTTGGTAAGCGGTGTTTTTGCTCAACTCGCCTTTGCAAATAATCCAGAGTATGAAGCTCCACCACTGGATGAGATTGTGGTCTCAGCCAGTGGATATGAGCAGAAAATTATGGATACTGCTGCCTCCATTAATCTAGTAACCATAAATCAGATTCAAAATGGACAAGCTAGAGACAATCTTTCTGAGCCATTAAACCGAGTACCTGGGATCTTTGCCCTCAATCGCCAGAACTACGCACAAGACCTACAAATATCATCTCGTGGTTTTGGGGCAAACTCGACCTTCGGTACGCGTGGTATCCGACTTATTGTCGATAACATTCCTGGAACTGTTGCCGATGGACAGGGTCAGATATCCCATATAGATTTGCCGTCCACTGATCGCATTGAAGTAATGCGAGGCCCATTCTCTGTGCTTTACGGTAATTCATCGGGTGGCGTGATTCGTGTATTTACCCAAGATGGTGGCCCCAAGACCGAGGTGCAACCCTACTTCGAAGTTGGTTCCTATGGACAACGTAGAGCTGGACTAAAAGCAAGTGGTAAATCTGATGAGCTTGGTTACGTAATTGATGCCGGGCAATTCCATACCAATGGGTATCGAGATCAAAGTGCTGCTGATAGACGTAATGCAAATGCAAAACTCAGTTTTATGGGGGGTCCAGATACAAGGATAACCCTGATCGCAAATAACGTGAGCCTTAAAGCGCAAGATCCTACCGGATTAACCGAGAGCCAGTTAATTGCAAAGCCCAAGCAAGCCGGTACAAGCGCCGTATCGCAAAATTCTCGCAAATCAGTCGATCAAACGCAAGTCGGCGCATCGATCGATTTTCGTATTAACGCAAACAATAATTTTTTATTCTCTCCTTACT